>SWCD01024004.1_pt1 | contig 40841 bp, 43 predicted proteins | sample 4693011 | NCBI WGS metagenome assembly SWCD01 (sample SAMN10267278, study PRJNA491770) | bioreactor metagenome | isolation source: DHS bioreactor inoculated with marine | place: Japan: Omine Ridge, Nankai Trough
AAAAAATGCCACGCCGGGGTCAGCCGATTTATGTTTGATTACAGACGCGAAATTGACGCAAGCAATAGAACATGTACAAAACTGTAATATCGAAATAATCGAAGGTCCGGTAAAACGCACCGGCACGACAGGAAAGTTACTGTCTTTTTATATCCGCGATCCAGACCTGAACCTGATTGAGATTTCAAATCCACTTTAGTCTTTACCGAATACTTTACACCCTGTCAGAGTAGATTTAGTCAAATGCCGTTTTCACCACAAAGCGGGCTTTGGGAAAGTAGACCGGGCTGAGAAAAAATACTGCAGAGTAGACGTCAGGAAAAAGTTGTTAACAGAGAAAATCAACCTTAGCTGTCTGCCATGAGTTTTTACTCTGACCCCAAATATCATGAAATTTGTATACCATTATCCCAGTTATTATCTTCACCCATCATCTGCAGGAAACCGCCTATATTTAATGCACGCTCAAAACCCGAGATACCACGATCATTGCTCAATGCTTCTATTGTCTGGTTTATTTCTAAATTTTAATACTCCACACAAGGCATAAAGTGACCTCTTGAGTACATGTGTTTTCTATCGCCAGCAGGGAGACTTTCTATAATTGACGGAATGTTTATGCAGGGCTACCAGGGATAATGAAAAATACATTAACCTCTGCCCACATTGTTGATACCAGTCAACTCCTCAAAGTACCCATCAGTGTAGCTTTTACATGATAGTTAACTTTTCTGAGAATAAGTAATGAACGATGATACAAATGTTACCTGGCACGAACACAGCGTTACACGTGAGATGCGAGAGAGTAAAAACAAGCATAAAGGCTGCGTGATCTGGTTTACCGGCTTAAGTGGATCGGGTAAAAGTACGGTAGCTAACACCCTGGATCACATGCTTCATCAAGGTGGATACCAGAGCGTCGTACTAGATGGTGACAATGTCCGTCACGGTCTCAATGCAGGACCTGCGATGTTAAATAACGCACATGGAGAGGAATTTTCAAAACGCTTCGGCCTGGGCTTTTCTGCTATAGACCGCGAAGAAAACATCCGGCGAATAGGGGCCGTTGCGGAGATATTTACACAGACGGGTGCTATCGCACTTACAGCCTTCATCAGCCCGTATTGCAGCGATCGCGATAAGGTTCGTAATACTTTAAAGGAAGGGGAATTTATTGAGGTCTTTGTCGACACACCCATCGAGGTATGTGAACAGCGTGACCCAAAAGGACTTTACAAAAAAGCCCGTGCCGGGGAAATAAAAGGTTTTACCGGAATCGATGACCCTTATGAAGAACCAATTTCACCAGAACTGATCCTTTTAGCTGCAGAAAAAACACCCGATATACTCGCCAACGAGGTTATTTCTTTTCTGGAGAAAAAAGGCATTATTTAGAGTTATTTTAACTTTCAGGAGAGATATGTGGCCATTACCCGTTCAGGCACGGGACGCCAACGTATGAGTAAAATTGTCATTCATAATGACGCGGTATATCTCTGCGACCAGGTGGCAAAAACTCTGATGATGATATTGACGAGCAGACACACACGATGCTTGAAAAAGATCGATGATCTGTTAAAACAGGCAGGCAGTGGTCGCAAACATATTTTATCTGCCACCATTTACCCGAAGGATATGAAATATTTTTCTGCCATGAGCGAAATCTGGGACGCATGGGTCATCGAAGGTTTTTCACCTGCATGCGCACGTGTAGAGACCAGCCTGGCTCGTCCTGAATTATTAGTTGAGATGTCAGTGATTGCGGCTGTCAAATAAGCAGTATTCATTCAATTGCATTCAACCTGCTCAACACCGGCACAAACAGAACATAGCCGCTTGACTTGATTGTTAGCATGCCAATGACAATGGCCGCATATCCGCCTTCGATATAAATATCTGACGGTCTGCTATAGAGAATTCAGAGGAATTTGTGACAACAGACCTTCGTAAAATTCAACTGAATGAAAAAATGCGACTCTGAACAGACATTTTCAGAAAATGTATATAATAGAATTTTAGGGACAGTATATCTATAAAAGTCGTATGAGCTTCGGTTTCTGGAATTGAGATATTTTGATTATGAGCGTCTCCTTTTGTATCAATATTTGCTAATATCGAAACCCTGTCAAGGTCTGCTACGTGTTGTTAGCGACCATTATCACTCTATAAAAGCAAACATACAAAAATCATCTTAAACCTGCCAGGTTACATCTAACAGTTAGTATTCGTCTTCCTACCCAACTATTTTTTCAATACCAGTTCGATAGCTTTCGCCGCCGCCACAAAACCAAACGTACTCGTCACCATCACCGACGAGCCATAACCAAAACTGCAATCCAACGACAAGCCTGCCACACCCGGTTTTTGATAACCCACCTTGCCGTCTTTATCGGGATAACGCTGCTGTTCAGTAGAATAAACACAGGGCACGCCAAAACTGCGTTTGAGATTGCGCGAAAAGTTATGCACCTGCCGTAGTGCTAAACGTACCGCAGACGCCAGTGGGTCATTCCAGGTACGCGACAAATCTTTTATTTCAATCTGGGTTGGATCTGTTAAACCACCAGCACCACCCGTCGCGATAATTTTTATTTTATGTTTTTTGCAGAAATGAATCATTAGCGATTTATATTTGATGCGATCAATGGCATCAATCACACAATCAAATTTCTGCGCAGACTTTTGCATGACATCGGGAAACAACAACTCGGCAACATTATCCTCGTTAATATATTGCTCAACGATTGTACATTCACATTCAGGATTAATATCCAGCACACGCTGCTGCATCACCCTGGCTTTCATCTGACCGATGGTTGATTCAAGTGCGTGACATTGACGATTGATGTTACTGCGTGAAATGTCATCGCCATCAATCAACGTCAAATGCTGAACACCCGTGCGCGCCAGTGCTTCAACCGCCCAGGAACCAACACCACCGATGCCGACCACACAGATATTCGCATTCTGGATTTTTTGTAGCTCTTTTGCACCGTAGACACGTGCAAGGGAACCAAAACGTTCTTCATTCATAAAACAAGTCATCAGTTGGCAGTTATCAATCGACAGTCAAAGCTTAAAAACTGTTTTGCTTTTTCACTAATAACTGCCGACTGCCTACTTTCTTTTAAGGTAAAATGCGGCATTTTTAAAAATGCCAATCTTCTCATGAATGCAGCATCAAAAAACACCCCCCACCGTATCGGCTTCGTCAGCCTCGGTTGCCCCAAGGCCACGGTCGACTCGGAGCACATCCTCACCCAACTGCGCGCCGAGGGTTATGTCATCGTGCCGTCTTATGAAGATGCCGATCTGGTGGTGGTGAACACCTGCGGTTTTATCGATGCCGCGGTCGAAGAATCACTGGATGCCATCGGCGAAGCACTGGATGAAAACGGCAAGGTCATCGTCACCGGCTGTCTCGGTGCGAAAGGTGACGTTGTACAACAGGCACATCCCAATGTACTGGCAGTGACCGGCCCGCACGCTACGGCCGAGGTAATGCAGGCGATACACGAACACCTGCCCGCCGAACACGACCCGTTTCTTGACCTGGTACCGCCACAGGGCATCCGCCTGACGCCAAAACATTATGCCTACCTGAAAATTTCCGAAGGCTGCAACCATCGCTGCACCTTCTGCATCATCCCTTCTCTGCGCGGCGACCTGATCAGCCGTCCGGTGAACGATGTTTTACTGGAGGCCGAACGCCTGGCCGCTGCCGGCGTAAAAGAATTACTGGTGGTCTCGCAGGACACCAGTGCCTACGGTGTCGATGTAAAATATAAAACCGAATTTTATAACGGTCAACCAGTGAAAACCCGCATGAAAGAATTATGCGAAGCGCTAAGCCAGTTTGGCATCTGGGTGCGCCTGCATTACGTCTACCCCTACCCGCACGTCAACGAAATCATCCCGCTGATGGCCGAAGGCAAAATCCTGCCATACCTGGATATACCGTTTCAGCACGCCAGTCCCAAAATATTAAAAGCCATGAAACGCCCGGCATCATCCGAGAACACCATGCAGCGCATAAAACAGTGGCGTCAGATCTGCCCGGGCATCACCCTGCGCAGCACGTTTATCGCCGGCTTTCCCGGTGAGACCGAAGACGATTTTCAGCAGCTGCTCGACTTTCTCGACGAAGCCCAGCTCGACCGCGTCGGCTGTTTTGCCTACTCCAATGTCGACGGTGCCAAAGCCAACGAACTCGACGGCGCGGTGCCCGAGGAAATCAAACAGCAACGCGTCGCCCGCTTCATGGAAAAACAGGCGAGCATCAGCGCCGAGAAACTAAAACACAACATCGGCAAAACTCGCGACGTCATCATCGACGACATCAGCAGCGTGGAATACCTCATCGGTCGGACAAGTTCCGACGCACCTGACATCGACGGCCTGGTCTATATAAACAAACCTGACAACCATGGCACACAGGCGGGTGATATAACACAGGTGACAATCACCGATACTGACGAGTATGATATGTGGGGCGCGCTTTGCACACCAATGAAAAATGAAAAGTGAAAAATCCGGGGGAATATAAACGATCTTGTACAGTAAAAAGTTTAACGTTTCTTTAAATTATCACAGCTCATTATTCAAGTACCATTAACACAACCACATACCAGCACCATAAAAACCAGGAAACATTAAAATCATGACGTTTTTCATTTTTCATTTTTCACTTTTTACCTCCATGGATGGAGTGTATGCTGAGAATCGTCAGGAACGATTCCAGCGCACTTTTCATTAAATCGCATGATGTCAATGTCCGATCCCGTAACCCTCACCTCCGCTTTTTTATTAGGCTTCTTCAGCACGCTGCACTGCATCGGCATGTGCGGCGGCATCATCGGTGCTTTAAGTCTTAGCCTGCCGATGGAGATTCGAAACAACAAAGCCCGGCTGTTTACCTTTGTACTGTCATACAACGTCGGTCGCCTGACCAGTTACAGCATCGCCGGATTGATCGCCGGCGCAGTCGGCACCAGCGTATTACAGTCCGCCGGTTTCGATCAGGGACACAGCATTTTAAAATTTATCGGTGTTGCGATGATGGTTGCCATCGGTTTGTATCTCACCGGCTGGTTGCCACAGATCGCCAGTGTCGAAAAGATCGGTATCCCGTTGTGGAAACGCCTGGAACCTCTCGGCCGTAAACTGGTGCCGGTGGTCTCGATTCCCCGCGCCCTCGCCTACGGGCTGATATGGGGCTGGCTGCCCTGCGGCCTGGTCTATTTCGTGCTGATCTGGGCACTGACCGCTGGCGATGCAATCCATGGCGCGCTCACCATGCTGGCCTTTGGTCTGGGCACACTGCCGACATTGATCGCCGCCGGTTTCATGACATCCTGGATCACACGCTTTGCACGCTCGACACGCGCCAGACAGGCAGTCGGGTTACTCATCATCGTGATGGCTATCGGCAGCCTGTTCATTCCGATGGCACATCACCATTAATCCTTCGAACAGACTGTTTAACCGGCATGTTTAACTTTAGTAACAATGATGCTTTCACTGCCATCGTCGGGCATTCAGCCGCACTGGAATCGGTTATCCGAACCGCGCAGATCGCGGCCGCCGCCGACGTACACATCCTGATCGAGGGTGAAACCGGCACCGGCAAAGAACTCATGGCACAAGCCCTGCAGCAGAGCAGTAAACGCGCCGATCAGCCCTTCATCATCATCAACTGCGCAGCGTTGCCGGCCGACCTGGTCGAGTCGTTAATGTTCGGCCATGAAAAAGGCGCGTTTACCGGCGCCGATGAAAGCAAAGATGGTTACGTACAAAAAGCCGCAGGCGGCACACTGTTTCTCGATGAGATAGGCGAACTACCGCTCGCACAACAGGCCAAATTATTACGCTTCGTCGAAAACGGCGAGTGCCAGCGCGTGGGTTCGCACAAGCTAGAAAAGATTGATGTCAGAATCTTAGCCGCCACCAACCACAATCTTTTACAATTGATAAATGCAGGAAAATTTCGTCAGGATCTATTCTATCGCCTCAGCGTAGTCACCCTGCGTCTTCCCAGTTTGCACGAACGGCGAGGTGATATTGCCGAACTGGCAAAATATTTCTTAACACAGGCCGCACAGAGTAACCACACAGAAACATGCACCCTCAGCCATGATGCGCTCAAGCTGTTAAAACAATATGCATGGCCAGGCAATATTCGTGAACTTAAAAATGTTTGCCAGCACGTTTCGGCATTATCGCCTGGCGAGGTCATCCACAAAGAAAATTTACCGTTAGATATCCGTGAATCCAAATCCTCCAGCAGCTCCGGATACACGCTGCCAGAACATGGCATAGACATGGAGTCACTGGAGATCGACCTGATAAAACAGGCGCTCAACTATTCCGGCGGCAACAAATCCAAAGCCGCGAGGCTGCTTGGCCTCAGCCGTGACGCTTTTTTATATCGGCTAAAAAAGCATGATCTATAAACATGTGCGCTTTGTTGACGACTAAAAACACCTGATCAGTGGTGCTATAATAAAACCGTTTCTACAGTAGATTAACCTGATTATGGTCGAAACCAGCATCAACAGGGAAACCGGTTCAGCAACGATTGTGTTGAAACCGAACAACTCTTCCAGCTGGCAATTTAATATGCGGATTGTCACTTCGTTGGCACTCATCGCGTTTTTTATGTCCAGCTATTTTGCCTTGCATGGACTGTGGCTTATTTTTCCCTTTGTCGTCCTCGAAATCGGTTTTGTCTTCATCTGTCTGTATCTGCGCATGCGCGCCAATATTAAAACGGAAGTGATCACCTTCGATGAGAGCACGGTGCTGGTCGAACACGGCCATTATCACGCAGAAAAATCCTGGAAATATCACCGCCTATGGACAAAAATTTTTGTTAAAAAACCAGCAATGCGCGGTTATCCGAAGCGGATATTCCTTCGCTCTCACGGCAAGGAACTCGAACTGGGCTCCTTCCTCAACAAAAAGGACAAGGAGATATTGATCAAAGATTTAAAGGACGTGGTTTACATATAAACGACCGAAAGATTGCCTACAGATGTAATCCTGCAACGACATCATCACGCGACTCTTAATAAACATAAGCATATCAACATATTAGAATTCCACCCGCTTCTAATCGATCAATCATTTGATGTATGTCATACCACTAAAACAGCACATTTCATAGCATAGCAACCTGATCTCACCCTTTACTAAATTAACAACCCGTAAGTTCTGGAGTTATGGACAATAAAGTCATCTTTGATAAAGAGTTAATCCGTCGCTACGATACGTTCGGGCCGCGCTACACATCCTATCCAACCGCTGTGCAGTTCACCGCAGACTGCGGTGTAGATGACTATCTTAACTGGGCAAAAGAGAGTAACGAAGACCCCATCCCTGCACCTCTATCATTGTACCTGCACATCCCGTTCTGCGATACCATCTGCTACTACTGCGGATGCAGCAAGGTCATCACCAAAGACAAATCGAAAGCGGCGCCCTATATCAAACTGCTCAAGCAGGAAATTAAATTGCAGGGCGCTTTATTTGCGAAGGACCGCGAAGTCTCTCAGATACACTGGGGCGGCGGCACACCGACTTTTTTAAGCGATAAAGAAATCTATGAGATCATCGAATGCATCCGTGAAAATTTTAACGTACCAGCAAATAATCAGGTGGAGTTCGGTATCGAGGTCGATCCACGCACAGTCGATCGACAGCGTATAAAAAATCTGGCCAACATGGGATTCAACCGCATCAGTTTTGGTGTACAGGATTTTAACGCCGAGGTTCAGGAGTCAGTAAACCGCGTTCAGTCGACAGAAGAGATCCAGCAACACATCATCGATGCACGCACTGAAAATTTTCAATCGATCAACATCGACCTGATGTACGGCCTGCCGAACCAGTCAGTGCGGAGTTTCAGCAAAACACTTGATACCACCATCGCATTAGATCCTGATCGCATCGCTATCTACAATTACGCACACCTGCCTGAGATGTTTAAGCCGCAACGCCGCATCAACGAAGAGGAACTACCCTCGCCTGAAGAAAAACTGAACATCCTGCAGCTATGTATCGATAAGTTGCAGAATGCCGATTACGTTTATATTGGTATGGATCACTTTGCCAAAAAATCTGATGATCTGGTGAAAGCACAACAACGTGGCAGCCTGCACCGAAATTTTCAGGGTTACTCGACCAATGCTGATTGCGATATGATAGCCATGGGCATCACCGCGATCAGCCGTGTCGGTGATAACTATAGTCAGAACGTGCGCACGATAGAAGAGTATGAAAAGCATTTGAGTAAAGCAGAGATTCCTATCTTCCGCGGCATAGAACTCGAGGCCGATGATGTTTTACGTCGCGAGGTCATCAACCAGCTGATGTGCAATAATCAGCTGGACATCAGGAAACTCGAACGCGAGTGGAAGATCGATTTTAAAAACTATTTCAAATCGTCGATGGAAAATCTACAGCAAATGGCTGATGATGGTCTGCTAAAAATAGAAAAGACAAAAATAACTATCACCACCTCGGGGCGTTTACTGGCGCGCTCAATATGCATGCAGTTTGATCGTTATCTACAGGAAAAAGACAATAACCGCTTTTCCCGCGTCATATAATAGCTGCCAGAATATACCTGCAGGAAAACCATATTGTTAGAATAACACCCATGTTCGACCACCCGCCAAAATCCATAGACAGGCATCATGATGCTGTTTACAGCAACTGCCTTACCTCGCCACAGGCGCTCAATGAAACACTGCTTTCCGGCTTTTTAAGGTTGCAGGATGAGCACGACGTGCGCAAGACACACCTGTTCGAAGGCCGTTACGAAAACATCTATCTGAACGAGACACACATTCCAGAGCTGACAGCGCTGATCGAAACCGCCACAAAAGCCGCAGAATCGATTCTCAATATTCAAAACCTGCGTGCAGGTTACTGGTTCAACTACATGCCACCGGGCTCAACGACAACCCTGCACACGCATGATGACGACGATGAACTACTATCCGGCGTCTATTATGTTCATGTGCCTGAAAATTCGGGCAATCTAATCATCCATAAAAACGCGCAGGATGATGCACGTAATAAAATCGAGATCACTCCCGAGGCGGGTAAATTCGTTTTCTTTAAACCGAATGCGCCGCATGAAGTCGGCAAAAACCTCAGTGCAGAACATCGCCTCTCCATCGGCATGAACTTCGGCAAACCCGGCTCAGATTAAAAACAAACAGCACGACCTGAAAGCCCGCGCTGCCCTGATGCGCAAGCTTTTATTTTGTATATCTTTTGAGAAATCAGCTGTATTACCAATTACTAATGCACGGTTGCTCAAATAACCGTAAAATCAGCCTGATATAAATCGCAGATAACATCACTTTGCAATCTGCACTTTTGCACCCAGCAGGCACGTTTATGGTTCAGTACAAGGCAAATTACAGTCGCAGCGTTTTATTCCAGTTTCTGATGCTGACCGTCCTGGTCGGATTTTTATTACTGATTAATCATGAATTCCTGATGAATTTTTACATCAGGAACCAGGCGACCAACACCGGTTATATCGTCAACGGCAGCATCCTCGGCCTGTTCCTGCTCGGCATGTTTCGCATCATCGCCCTGTTGCTGCGCTACGGCCGTGAAGAAAATGCCTTGTCGCGTTTTATACACAACGTCGAAAACGAAGAACTGCTGCCCACCGAAAACATCAATAAAAAAAGCCTGATCTACCACCGCTACACCTCGGTGCTGGAGATCAGCAAACACAACGTCGCGGTCAATCACAGCGCTTTAGCCTCGACCCTGGTCGCCACCGAGAGCACCCGTCTGGGCCTGCCGCGTTTCATCAGCAACATCCTGATCCTCACTGGTGTGTTCGGCACCATCATCTCGTTATCGATCGCCCTGCTCGGTGCTTCCGACATCATCGATAGCGCCGATGGCATCAGTGGCATGAGCATCGTCATCCACGGCATGTCGACCGCGCTATCCACGACATCTACCGCCATCGTATGTTATCTGTTCTTCGGTTATTTCTACATGAAGCTGACCGACGTGCAGACCGAATTGCTCAGCGGCATCGAACAGGCGACCACACTTTACATCATGCCGCGCTTCACCTATCAGACCGACAGCATGCTGCACGAAGTCGGCAATCTGGTAAAAGCCCTGCACGAAGCCGCCAATGTCATGGCCAGCACCCAGGCCACCTTCACCGAAGCCGGCCGTAACCTCAGCGCGTTGACCGGCAATAATGCAGAGAGCCTGTTACGACTGAGCGCCGATATCGAAGAGATAAAATCCCTGTTACGCGACGGCTTCCGCCTGTCATCACATTAATCGCCACTTTCGAGAAGCTAACGTGAACGAGCAATTTGTTGATCTGCGCAGTCGCCATATAAACAGCGAGAGCTTCTGGCCGTCATTTACCGACATCATGATGGTGGTGGTGATGATCTTCCTGCTCACCTCGATGTTGCTGATGGTGAAGAACTGGGAGCTGCTCGACCAGCTGCGCAACAGCATGGCCGCTGAGATGCAGGCTGAAAAAATCATCCACGATACCTCACAGGAAAATGCCACCCTGGAAGAACAGCTGGCGCAGGCGCAGAATGAAATCTCGATGCTGCGCATGCAGTTGCTGCAGGCCAGCGAACAGGCCAGTCAGATGGATGGCGAGCTGGAAGACAAAGAACAGCAGATCGTCATCGTGCTGTCTGAAAACGAACAGCTGAAAAGTTCTGTCGAAGAAAACGAAAACAGGGTTTTGCGCCTGAACTCGAAGCTTTCATCGATACAAGATAATCTGTCACAGTTAAATATTGATATCGAACAGAAAGATAAAACACTGAAAGATGAACGTCAGAAGATCATCATCATCACTCAGGAACGTGACACACAATCACGCAAACTCGCCAGGCTGGAAGAAAATTTCGGCTCATTAAAAGTTAAATACGACAAACTGATCAAACCCGCACGCACCGCCAAAGGTAAATATGTGGTCAGTGTTAATTTTGAGCGCATCCACGGCAAAGAACGCATCCGCTTCAAAGATTCGGGCGATACAAAATACACGGTGGTGACAGAAAAGCAACTGCACAACAAGCTCGCCAGACTCAAAAAGAAACACCCGAAAAAGCTTTATATAAAGATCGTTATCCCCAAAGAGAGCGGACTGACCTACAACGAAGCCTGGTCATTCATGAAAAATTTATTGCATAGATATGATTACTACTATCAGGAATAACCCGAGCGCAGGCACAAAGCTTTATCAATATCCCTGACATATCATAAAGTTAGGCAAAAACTCGCATCTTAACTATACTATCTGCAAACGCAGTAAATACGGATTAAAATGCATTCCAGGACAGGAACGATCAAACAGACTTCAAACATTTATTCGGCTTGTGGGTATAGCTATGACCAGACTGAAATTGTTAACGCTTTTTTTTGCTGCCAATATATACATGGCCAGCGTTTCTGCGTCTGAAACAATCTACCCGCTGGTCACCTACAAGTGCAATCCTGAAGCCGATATTATTACCCTGACAAACTCCCTGTTAAAAAGCAGTGAAGGCGCTTCCTATAAATATTCCGAGGAAAAGGGCACATACTCGCCATGGGATCTGGTCGAGATCGATCGTCGCCCGGAGCGCACCCGCATCGTAAAAACCAGAAAGATCGTCAAAACCTGCAAGCTCAGTTCCGGGGAATACACCATTACCATCGAACCACAGGTATTTAGCAGAAACCTGAAGGGTACCTGTGGCGCTTCGATATCCTCCGCCTTCACCGTAACCTTTGATGGCTTCGATCTCAAAGAACGCACACCCTTTGAAGATTATTGCCGGGGCAATTCGCCCATCATCACCCGCGTGACGGTGTTCGGTAAAACCGGCGAAGTAAAAATAAAACGCATCGCCCGTTATAAGTTTTACTAGTATATATTTTACTGATCCCAAACCAGTAGCCTTTGTCTGTTGTATCACGATAGTTTCCTGTTATCATAGAGCAAAAGATCCAGTCGATAATAATATAATCATCTTATACAGGTAGAAACATGATGCGCATCGTTAGCAAGCAAGTGTCGTTTTTAATCACATTTTTTTCACTGTTACTCCTGACTTCAACCGTATCGGCCTACACACCGCCGACCATGAAAACGAGCGACCCGGCTTATATAATTCACACCGCGCTGGAAAAAATAACGACTTTCAGCAGCAACTCGAACAAGGTAAACCCTGTCCAGCTTCGCGGTTTTATCGAAAACGAGATCATCCCGCATTTTGACTTCGACAACATGTCGCACTGGATTACCGGGCGCTATGCCAGCAACATGAGCGAGCAGGATAAAACAGACTTTCAACGCAGCCTGCGTGAGACATTTTTATCCAGCCTGGCTAAGCACCTGGGCAGCTTCGATGCCAAAAACACCCGGATTCGCTTTTTCCCGGCACGTTTTCGCGGCCCGGCCGAAGCCTTCGTCAGCACCACGGTCTATCGACCTGATACGCTGTCAGTACGCCTGGATTTTCGCATGAAACGCAATGGCAACGACTGGAAGATCATCGATGTAAAAGCCAATGGCTCAAGCGCGGTGATTTACTATCGACGTCACTTCATGTCTCAGTTAAGACAGTATCAGAGAAAAAATCAACGACCTTATTAAAGCCAGATTTATCAGCAAGTATGCTCAGGTCACTGAACCTGAACGCATATTAATGGTCTTTAGATGCACAGCCAATAAACATTAACCGACCATGAGTGACATCGTTGAAAACCCGAACAAGCGCGAAGATAGCAAAACACCAAAATCAAAACGCGGCGGTCTTTTCATCATCGCAGTATTCATCGTCGCACTGATCTTTCTCAGTCGCCAGGAAATCGTAAAAACCATTGACTGCAATGCCGACATCCTTGCCAGCAAGCCGGATGTCATCATGCTGGGCGCCTGGTGGTGCAGCTACTGTTATCAGGCTAAAAAATATTTTCAGAAAAACAACATCCATTACTGCGAATATGACATGGAGAACACCCTGGAAGGGAAGCGGCTTTATGAAAAACACGGCGGTGCAGCGGTACCGATTTTATTGATTGGCAAATACCAGCTCAGCGGCTTTAACGAGAGCCAGATCGAAGCGGCATTGGCGGCAACACGAAAACACCCTGATTAAAAATGCTTACAAAACTACAAAAATTTTTCGATCAGTACCTGAGCAAAGATACTGAAACCAAAATACCATTAGAACGTCGTTTGCAAATGGCAACAGCGGCATTGATGGTAGAGATGTTACACGTCGATGAGCAGGTTACTGCCGAGGAAGAGATAAAATTACACGACATACTCAAACAGCGCTTTGAACTCAGTAACGATGAGATCAAGATATTGATCGATCTGGCGAACGCCGAAAAACATGAAGCCACCGATTATTACACCTTCACTTCACTGCTCAACGAACACTACACGCAGCAGCAAAAGATAAAACTGGTGGAAGACCTGTGGCAACTCGCTTACGCTGACAGCGAGCTGGACAAATACGAAGAACATCTGCTGCGGCGTTTAGCCGAGCTGCTGCACGTGCCGCATAAAGATTTCATCCGCACCAAACTCAAAACACAAAAAACCTGAGTTCACGTAGGTCGGGCACTGCCCGACAAACCACTAATCACGCACCCACAAAAACTTGAATCTCTCGCAGAGGCGCAAAGACGCAGAGAAAAAAACTTCTTATTGCTAATAGCGCCGAAGGCACGATTAATAATAAAAACTCTGCGTCTTTGCGCCTCTGCGAGAATTAAATTGTTTTAATGCAAAGCACTTTCAGAACCCCACATATTGTTATAACGCTCAACTACCTCACGCACTTCATCGGGGTAACCGACAATATCCATCTGCTGCATACCTTCTTTAAAAAACTGGCGCGCATCCTGTGGCAGATTTTTCACCAGTGCATCATACGCCTGTTCGATCAATGCCGGCTGATGGCTGCGCGTCGCCACGATGCCATAATTTAAATTTAATATACGCCACGGCCGCATCATGTTGGTCTGCTCCATGTCACGGCGAATCTCGTCATCGCAGGCATCGACCACTTCTTTTATAACTGCTGCTAACTGCGCGAGCACATGTGACTCAACGATCTCATTAGCATATCCCGCCAGTGAATTCACCAGCATGTCGATCTGCGATAATTTGCCACCGTGGCGCGCCACCCATAATGACACCGGCACGCTCAGACGAATCAATTCGCGATTCTGCTCACCGGTTTTATTTTGCACATAAGCCACCATACCTTCCAGCAGATCCAGCGTGTATTGCCCGATCTTGCTGATGTCTTTCTCTTCCAGCATACCCATGCTTTCCGCCGTCATATTTTCCTGGACAACACGATCAGCATCAGCTCTTACCATGACATCGATCGCCTGGTCCATCGCTGCCAGCAGTTGTTGCGGCGAGTTTACCGCCTGATCGTCCGGCGCAGCTTCATCGATATACTCGGCCACGGTGTTGTGAAACAGGTCTCTAAAGGTATTGGCGTTAAACGAAAAATCCATAACATAAATCTCGGTTGAAGGTCTCACTAGCTGTGTATTATAAGTTATTATGTGCCTGATACGTACTATGTGAGACACCATGCGATTACTACACACCATGCTCAGGGTCGGCGACCTGGCGCGATCCATAAAATTTTATACCGAGGTGCTGGGTATGGACCTGCTGCGCCAGAAAGAATACCCGGAAGGTAAATTCACTCTCGCCTTTCTCGGCTACGGCGATGAGAAACACCACACCGCGCTGGAACTGACCTATAACTGGGACACCGATCACTACGATCCGGGAAATGGTTTCGGCCACCTCGCGATCGAAGTCGAAGACGTCTACCAGGCCGCCGAAAAAATTCGCACCGCCGGCGGCAGGATCATCCGTGAACCCGGCCCGATGAATGCCGGCTCAACATTGCTGGCCTTCGTCGCCGACCCCGACGGCTACGAGATCGAACTGCTGCAAGCCAAAGCCTGATAATTGCCAGCCATCGCCACTAAAATCATCACCATATGAAACCAGACTTAATCGAAACATCCGAACAGATGAATACGCTGCTCGAACAGCTAAACGGTGAAAACTTAATCGCTGTCGATACCGAATTTTTTCGAGAGACCACCTATTATCCACAGCTCGCGCTGGTACAGATCGCCACCGATTCAATCGTCGCCTGCATCGACCCGCTGGCATTTGATGCCAAACCGGCTTTAGCAAAACTACTGCTCGATAACAGCATCACAAAGATCTTCCACTCCTGCTCGCAGGATCTCGAAGTCCTGTTTTATTACCTCGGCGAAGCCCCGCACACCATCTACGACACCCAGATCGCCAATGCCCTGCTCACCGAACACCACCAGATCGGCTACGCCGCACTGGTCGAGAATGAACTGGGCACGACGCTGGACAAATCACAGACACGCACCAACTGGCTACAACGCCCACTCACCCGGAAACAGCTGCAATATGCCGGCGATGATGTTTTATACCTCTACCAACTGCAGCATGTTCTCGATGAAAAGTTACAGCAACTCGACAGAAAGAACTGGTTCGAAGAAGATTCGAAGAAATTAATCAGCGACGAGAACAGCTTTCAGGTAGCCACCGGCAACCTCTGGAAACGCGTCAAGGGTGCAGCCCGGCTAAACCGCAATAAACTGGCGATCGCGCAGGCCATCGCGGTATGGCGTGAACAGCTCGCACAACAGAAAGACCGCACCCGAAGAAAAATCCTGGCTGACGATATCGTGGTCGACCTGGCCTTTACCGCGCCTGAAACGATACCGGCAATAGAACAGTGCATCGGTAACAAATACCATTTTAATCGACAGGAAAAACAGCAACTACTCGAAACCATAACAAAAGCTATACAGACACCGACCGAACAGTGTCCCGACAGCCGTTTTAATGCCCTCAACAACGAGCAAAAAAATACGCTAAAAAACTTGCAGCAATCAGTCAATAAAAAAGCCGAGGAACTTGGCATCTCAGCCGCAATCCTGAGCTCGAGAAAGGAACTGGAGCAGCTCATCTTATTACACGGTCAGGCAGAGGCCTCCAAATTAAACATCATGCAGGGCTGGCGACTGAGAGGCATCGGTCAACAATTACTCGATATGCTCTGAAAAAACGCTAAAAATAACAGTTGTTTCAATCCAGCAACAGTAATACTATTGATAACAAAGTCTATTTTTGCTTGAAAGCCTATATAAAACAAACCATTATGCTAAATCATGGTTTCAGCAAGAACAAACGGATAGTTAATGGGTCTCAAGATTAAGCCCAGATGAGTAAAAAAATAACAAAGCGATACATAACGAGGAGCCCGTATGCATAATCAGATCAACAAACTTTATAAAGTACTATTTATCTTCGCACTAGCCCTGGTCAGTTTGGATAGCCACGCCGAGAGCTCGAAGGAATTTGGTGATTATGTCGTTCACTACAACGCGTTCAGAAGTGACACCATCTCGCCTGAAGTTGCCAAACAATATGACCTGGCACGGGCAAATAATCGCATCCTTATCAATATCGCGGTTCTGAAAAAGGTGATGAACACCACGGGCAAACCCACCGCCGCAAAAGTCACCGGCCACGCCAGCAACCTGACCGGTCAGCTCAAACAACTCAAATTCAAGGAGATTACCGAGGGTAACGCTATTTATTACCTGGCTGAGACAAAAATCAGTGACGGTGAGTTTTTAAAATTTGACCTGAAAATTGTTCCCGAAGGCGGAGAGCGCGCTGCCAGGCTGCGTTTTGATAAACGCTTCTTCACCTATTGAAAAATACCATTATCCGTCGCACCGCCATCCATGGCTGTTAGCGACATACCGTCCATCCATGGACATAAAAGCCTCCTCGTGAGGCTTTTTTAATGCAGATGCCGGCTTTCGGTTTCGCCATGTGGCATATTGGTTTCCACCACCTGGTTACCGATCAACACGATATATCCCTGTTGCCGTTGCCCGTAATCAAGCGATTGATCGCCGCTATATTCAAAACTGTACAGACGGCAGATCTGCATACTGCCGTTTGGCCCCCTGCGTAACCAGCTCCGCCGCCTTGTCACAGTGGCGTCGAGCAACTGCAAGCTGGCAGCCTCGCACTTCCTGTTACACACGGACAGGGCAATCTCATTGCACTGCTGTGTATCCCACCAGTACCAGATACCAGCCAAAATCAAAATTATTAACAGTAAATCAACCATCTTCGCGTATTACTTGCTCACTATCATTTCATCGTACATGAATTTCCGATAAAATCACCCGATAAATATAACGAATATTACATACGCCCTAAAATCACAAATGAGAAATAATATGTCTGCCGATTCGGATACCGCCACTCGCCCCAGCTCCTATAGCTACGAAGACCTGCTAACCTGCAGCCGAGGTGAATTATTTGGCCCTGGCAACGCACAGCTGCCAGCACCAAATATGTTGATGATGGATCGCATCACACACATTTCTGAAACCGGTGGCGCGTATAATAAAGGCGAGATTAAAGCCGAACTGGACATCAGACCTGACTTATGGTTTTTCGAGTGTCACTTCAAAGGCGATCCGGTTATGCCCGGCTGTCTCGGTCTGGATGCGATGTGGCAGATCGTCGGTTTTTCTCTCGGCTGGCGCGGGCATGAAGGCCGTGGTCGCGCTCTTGGTGTTGGCGAAGTTAAATTTTCCGGACAGGTTCTACCCAAAGGTAAACTTGTTCAATATCAGATCAACATAAAACGCGTCATCGCACGCGGTCTGATCATGGGCATCGCCGATGGCAGCATGTCGATCGATGGTCGCGAGATTTATGCAGCAAAAAATTTACGTGTTGGTCTGTTCACTTCAACAGAGAATTTTTAAGGTATCACAATGAAACGAGTCGTAATTTCTGGTATTGGTATAGTCTCCTGCCTCGGTAACGATAAAGCTGCCGTGCTGGATTCACTGCAACAGGGTCGTTCAGGTATTAAATTTAAACAGGCGTATGCTGACATCGGCATGCGCAGCCACGTCGCTGGCAGCGTCGATATAGACACGACTGCGCTAATCGATCGCAAAGTGAAACGCTTCATGGGTGACGCCGCAGCTTTTTCCTACATCGCCATGCAACAGGCGATCGACGATGCAAAACTCGATGATAGCCTGGTGTCAAATATTCGCACCGGCATCATCATGGGTTCCGGCGGTGCGTCCTCGGCCAACCAGGTCGAAGCCGCCGACATCCTGCGCGAAAAAGGCATCCGCCGCGTCGGCCCGTACATGGTGCCACGTACCATGGCGAGCACGGTGTCCGCCTGCCTGGCAACGCCGTTCCATATAAAGGGTGTCAACTACTCCATTAGCTCCGCCTGCGCCACCAGTACGCACTGTATCGGCAACGCCTACGAACTCATTCAGATGGGCAAACAGGACATCATCTTCGCCGGCGGCGGTGAAGAAGAACACTGGTCACTGAGCATGCTGTTCGACGCCATGGGCGCACTTTCAACCAAATACAACGAGACTCCGGATAAAGCCTCCCGCACCTACGATGCCGACCGTGACGGTTTTGTCATCGCTGGCGGCGGTGCCTGCGTGGTGGTCGAAGAGCTCGAACACGCGCTCAAACGCGGCGCACCGATCTATGCCGAGATCGTCGGTTACGGTGCCACCTCCGACGGTGTTGATATGGTCGCGCCATCCGGTGAAGGCGCCATCCGCTGTATGCAGATGGCGACTCAGGGTATCGAAGGCAATCTGGATTACATCAACTCTCACGGCACCAGCACACCGGTTGGTGACTCAAAAGAGCTGTACGCGATCAGGGAAACCTTCAGTGATAACATCCCGCCGATCAGTTCCAGCAAATCACTGGCCGGCCATTCGCTGGGCGCATCCGGCGCACAGGAAGCGATCTACACCATGCTGATGATGCAGAACAACTTTATCCAGGCCTCAGCCAACATCGAAAACATGGACGAGGCTGCCGCTGGCATGCCCATCGTTACCCAGCGTCAGGACAATGTCGACATCAAACTGGCGATGTCCAACAACTTTGGTTTCGGCGGCACCAACGCCTGCCTGGTAATGAAAAAATTTGATGAATAATTAATAACTTAAATGAACTTTGTTATTCTGCTGCTACACTTGTAAGTATTATAAAAACAAGTAAATACCAGAAAACCGACTCATGAACAGTTTACCCAAAAAAAGCACCATGAAAATTAACGGATTATTCACCACAAAAAATGCCAGAAATGCAGCCCTCGCTACCGTGCTTTTATCGGTTTTTACCGGCAGCGCGTTTGCCAATCGGCCCGCGATGGAAGAAGGCCGGCCCGCAATGACTACAACAGAAACACCCGCGCCACCTGAACCGGCACCCGTTCAGACACGCCCTCAGCCGCAAGCCCCTTCTGCCGTTGAAATGATGATGCAACAGCAGAACCAGCAAACAGGTGATGTCGTTCAATTACCGGCAAAAGAAATGCAACCGGGTGAAACCTTAAAAATCAAACTGCTCGATTACCCGCGCCGTGGCATGAGCATGGAAAAAGTTCAGCAGGAATACGGTCAGCCGATGGCAACCTCAGCAAGCGTCGGCAAACCACCGATCACCAGCTGGACCTATAACGATCGCGTCGTGTATTTTGAATATTCCACCGTGTTACACGTGGTCGCACGTTAGAGTCATTTGTCCATTAGCTTTGCAGAGTTAGCACACAGTCCGCTACAACAACTGCACAGTACCTTTCTCGAACAAGCTGAAGTTCAGCTTTACGTCAAACGCGACGACCTGATACATCCGCAATTTGGCGGCAACAAATGGCGTAAACAGAAATACAATCTGATGCACGCCAGAGAAAATCAGTTCGACACCCTGCTAACCTTCGGTGGTGCCTGGTCAAATCATATCTATGCCACCGCCGCTGCCGCCAGACATTTTGGTTTTAACAGCATCGGTATCATCCGCGGTGAAAAACACACGCCGCTCAACGCCACATTATCCTTCGCCGAATCCTGCGGCATGCAGTTACATTATATCAACCGCGTTGAATACCGAAAAAAACATGAGCCGCAATATCTGCAAAAACTAAAACAGCAATTCGGCGAAGTTTATATCCTGCCAGAAGGTGGTAGCAATGCGCTTGCTTTGAAAGGCTGCGAAGAAATCGTCGATGAGATCAACGATGAGATAGACCAGCCGTTTGATGTTATCTGCTGCGCCAGCGGCACCGGTGCCACACTGGCCGGCCTGGTGAAAGCGTTAAAACCTGCGCAATCGGCCATCGGTTTTTCTGCGCTCAAGGGCGGTGATTTTCTGAACCACGAAGTCGAAACTTTTCTCAGCGGCGAACACCCGGATGCAAATCGGCCGATGAAAAACTGGAAAATCGAAACCGACTTTCATTTTGGTGGTTACGCAAAAATCAATGATGAATTAATCCACTTCATGCGACAGTTCCAGTCAGAATATGGTTTTTCTCTGGACGCGGTTTATACCGGCAAGATGTTTTACGGGTTATTCAAACGCATCGAAAACAAAACCTTTGCCCCCGGTAGCATAATCGTTGCTGTACACAGCGGGGGTTTACAGGGCAATAAAGGCTTTAACCTTTAGCCATTTTCCCGCAAACACTTATTTGCGGAAAAAAAACATTTACGATAAAGTAAAAAAACACATGCAAACACAATGCCCATACTGCGAGACACGCTTTCGCGTCACCGAATCACAGGTTAACACCGCCGATGGTTTTGTACGCTGTAGTGTTTGTGAAGAAGTGTTTAATGCTTTTGACGTTGCCGAACGAAACGAACATCAGCGATCATTACTCGACCAGGAACACGCTATCGATGAAACGCCTATCGAGCAAACACCTGACCCAGAAATAAACGATGATTTAGAACACAACAATTTCGAACAGGCTGACGACAACAACCAGAACGAGACAAATGAAGGCATAGAAGACATAACCGGGGGCGAAACCGCCGATCTTAACGAACCCTCTGACACCGATGAATTACAAAAAGACGCGTTTGATTTTTTTAATGAAGACGACAATGAGCCTTTGTCTCACGTAGTACCGGAAAAATTTAAGGACTCTTATACCTCCAGCTCCGGTAGTTTTCTATCAAACCTGTTATGGGGCAGCGGCACCCTGTTACTGATCGCTACCCTGGCCATCGAATACGCCTGGTTTAATCGCGATAAGTTAAACCAGATTCCGCAGTTGCAGGCGTGGACAGAAAAATTATGCCAACACATCGAATGCAAAGATATCGCCATGCGCAACCCGACTAAAATAGAGCTGGTCTCAAGAAACGTTTACTCCCACCCCAACGAAAAAAATGCACTGATGATCAATATCACCATGAAAAACCTGGCCGACTTCGCGCAGCCCTATCCGATAATGCTGATCAGATTTTCCGATGTACGCGGCGGTTATGTTGCAGCCAGACGTTTTCTGCCCAGCGAATACCTGCCTGCAGAAGTCCAGCAACCGGCTTCACTACAGGCACAACTATTTGAGCCTGACACCAACATGACCTTCACCATGGAAATACAGGATCCAGGCAAACAGGCGATGACTTATGAGTTTGATTTTCTATAGTCACAGCGAGTACTGATTAATTACTTCACATTTTTTTAGAATCTGCCAAAATGCATATCTATGAAGATTGGACCATACATATTTGATAACCCCGTAATTCTGGCACCGATGGCCGGCGTAACCGATCGCCCGTTCAGAAACCTGTGTTATCAACTGGGCGCTGATCTGTGTGTTTCTGAAATGGTGACCGCTGAAAAACACCTGTGGAAATCGAAAAAAACCCGGTTGCGCCTCGATCATCAGGAAGAAAAAGGTATATGCAGCGTGCAGATCGCCGGCACCGATCCGCAAAAACTTGCCGACGCCGCTATCTTTAATGCCGAACACGGCGCGCAGATCATCGACATCAATATGGGTTGCCCGGCAAAGAAAGTCTGTAACGTACTGGCGGGTTCTGCGTTACTAAAAAATGAACCTTTAGTCGCCGAAATTCTCACCGCCGTGGTCAATGCTGTCGCGGTACCGGTAACACTCAAAATTCGTACTGGCTGGGATAAAGAAAACAAAAACGCCGTCAACATCGCCAGAATCGCCGAACACAGTGGCATACAGGCACTATCCGTTCACGGCAGAACGCGCGCCGACGCCTATAAAGGTGAAGCCGAATACGAGACCATCGCCGCTGTAAAATCAGCCGTCACCATCCCGGTTATCGCCAATGGTGACATCATCAGCCCACAGAAAGCCAGAGACGTCCTCACACTCACACAGGCCGATGGCCTGATGATCGGTCGCGCCGCCCAGGGCAACCCCTGGATATTCCATCAGATCAAGCATTTTCTGACTGAAGACACCTTATTGGCCTTGCCGGACAATACTGAAGTTATCAAAATACTAACCGGGCACCTGCAACATTTATACGATTTTTATGGTGAACTATCGGGTGTTCGCATCGCACGCAAACACATAGGGTGGTATATTAATAACATGCAGGGAGCTGAAACATTTAGACGACAAGTCAATCAGATCGACAATGCCGCCACACAGTTAGAACTGGTTACTGATTTTTTCAACTCACAACAAAAACTATTAGCCGCATGAACGAACAGAATTTTCAACCAACAACAGCAGACACAAACCGGCCCGACGCAAGTCAGAGCGACGCAAGCCAGCCACAGGAAATATCACAACTCAGCCATGCGGTAAAACATTCCATCCGCCGTTACCTGTTCGAGCTGGAAGGCACACAGCCAAACAATCTATACGAACTTGTACTCAAACAGGTAGAACAACCGTTGTTTGAAGCGATTCTGGAACATACCAAGGGCAATCAGTCACGTGCCGCCGAGATGCTTGGGCTGAATCGCGGGACCTTGCGGAAAAAATTACGGAGTTATAATTTACATAAATAACCGCCGCCCCGTAAATAGTCACACGTGAGCCCAACAAACGCTGCTACCCAACAAAGCTATATATACCTATGCGGAGCATGCGAGCAGGCAAACACTCCAGTACAAGTGACACAAACAACCCGTCTCAGCTATAATGCGCCCCATCCAGAAATCCCCACAAGAGCAAACTTATGACCGACGCAACACAACGTCCTGTACGACGCGCACTCATCAGTGTTTCTGACAAAGAAGGCATCATCGAATTTGCCAGATCACTGCACACCCTGGGCGTAGAAATACTTTCTACCGGCGGCACCGCCAAACTGCTGGTCGACAATATGATCCCCTGCCTGGAGGTATCCAAACATACCGGTTTTCCGGAGATAATGGACGGTCGCGTCAAAACCCTGCACCCGAAGATCCACGGCGGCATCCTCGGCCGACGCGGCATCGACGATGGCGTGATGAAAGATAATGACATCGCCCCTATCGATCTGGTCGTGGTCAACCTCTATCCCTTCGAAGCCACGGTTGCCAGAGAAGGCTGCTCGCTGGAAGATGCCATCGAAAACATCGACATCGGCGGCCCTGCGATGGTACGTGCAACCGCGAAGAACCACGCCTATGTCAGCATCGTCGTCGACCCGGCTGACTATCCGCGGGTGCTGGAAGAATTACACAACAACGAGGGTGTGGTCAGCGACGCCACACGTTTTGATCTGGCGGTGAAAGCTTTTGAACACACCTCCAACTACGACGGCATGATCGCCAACTACCTGGGCCGTGTACAGGAAGACGGTAGCATGATAGAACTGCCACGCACCATCAACCTGCAATTTAGCAAAGCACAGGAAATGCGTTACGGCGAAAACCCGCATCAACACGCGGCCTTCTACACCGAGAAAAACATCAGCGAAGCCTGCATCGCCACCGCGAAACAACTACAGGGAAAAGAACTTTCTTACAACAATATCGGCGATACCGATGCTGCACTGGAATGTGTGAAACAGTTTGATGAACCGACCTGTGTCATCGTCAAACATGCCAACCCCTGCGGTGTTGCAATCAGTGACAACATCCTGGATGCCTACAACAAAGCCTACAGCACCGACCCTGAATCGGCCTTTGGCGGTATCATCGCATTCAACCGCGAGCTGGATGGCGACACCGCAAAAACCATCGTCGAACGCCAGTTTGTCGAAGTGATCATCGCGCCGAGCATCAGCAGCGAAGCCATCGAAGCGGTCGCAGAAAAGAAAAACGTGCGCCTGCTCGAGTGCGGGCAATGGCAGGGCAGCAACCCACGCAGGGATTACAAACGCGTCAACGGTGGTCTGCTGGTACAGGACGCTGACCTGTTATTGCTCAATGAAATGAAAGTTGTCAGCGAAACAAAACCTTCTGAACAGGAGATGAATGATCTGCTGTTCAGCTGGAAAGTGGCCAAGTTCGTCAAATCCAACGCCATCGTTTACGGTAAAAACAACATGACCATCGGTGTCGGTGCCGGCCAGATGAGCCGTATCAACAGTGCGCGTATCGCCGGCATCAAGGCCGAGCACGCCAGCCTGGAAGTGCCCGGTTCGGTGATGGCTTCGGACGCTTTCTTCCCGTTCCGTGATGGTATCGATGCCGCACACGAAGCCGGCATCGTCGCTGTCATCCAGCCCGGTGGCTCGATGCGCGACGATGAAGTCATCGCTGCCGCCAATGAGTTTGGCATGGCCATGGTATTTACTGGCATGCGCCACTTCCGCCATTAACAACCAGACTCATTCCAGCATAAGGTATTGAATCACCACATATTTACTTATTCTTAGATAAAATTATGTTATAAAGACTCTCATGGAAGAGAAGCGTCTCGAAGAAAATAAACAATTGCGTGAGCAGCTGGATCGGCTGCTTAAAGAGGCGCGACGCAACGAACAAACACAGACGTCGTTTGATGATTTCTCCCTGTCCGTGGTCGCGGCACAGGGCCCGAAAGAATTGTTCAACCTGATACTGCACGAACAGAAAAAATTTCGCGTCGATGAAATTCGACTCTGCCTGGTCGACCGCTTCCACGAAGTCGAGCGACTGCTGACCGAGAGCTATCAGAACAGCTATGAAGGTTTAAGTTTTATCGACACCGAAACCAGCAAACTGCTGATTTCCGACATCCCTGATCGCCCCGTGCTGGGTACTCGTATCATCAGTAAATACAACTGGCTGATCAACATCGAAGATACCAACAGATACCAGTCCGCTGCCCTGCTGCCGCTAAAACGCGGCAATGAGATAATCGGCATACAATTATTACTGAGTAAAGATGCCACGCGTTATAGCAAAGATGTGGCGACTACCTTCCTGCAAAAACTCGGCGCGATGATCGCTATCTCCATCGAGAACTGCATCAACCGCCAGCGCACGCTGGAGTTAGGGTATCAGGACGGCCTCACCAATGCTTACAACCGCCGCTATTTCGATGAACGTTTAAAACATGAGGTTGATCGCTGTGTGCGGCGAAAAACGGATGTGGTCTGTTTATTTATCGATGTCGATTTTTTCAAGCAGATCAATGACCAGCACGGCCATCAGGTCGGCGACGCAGTACTGGTCAGACTGGTGGCGCTGATGAGCGAACAGGTTCGATCCAGCGACATCGTGGCACGTTATGGCGGTGAGGAATTCGCGGTAATTTTGCCCGATACGGGCATCCAGCTGGCGCACGAAGTGGCTGAACGCATTCGCAGCAAGGTGGAAGCACAGAAGCTGATCATCGACGACCATACGCTAGGCATCACGGTATCGATCGGCCTGGCATCACTCAGTCAGATCAGGCACCAACAAGACACTGAAGAAAAAGAGCCGTCACACTTCGACACCGATAATCTCGATCAGCTATTACTGGGAAAAGCTGATGAAGCACTGTATCAGGCAAAACAAACCGGCAGGAATCAGGTCGTCATCCAGAAGATGGCGAGTTGATTTAGCGACTGCTGTAAAATCCTGAGTTAATAGTCGCTCTGTAGGTGAATAATATTTTTTGCACGTACGTGATGACGGGCGTCTAATTTCCAGCCTGAATCCGCATCATCTTTATCAGCAATTTCAAAATACCAGATGCCTTCGCTTATCGGCTGATTAACATGACCGATATACTGATCCCCCATTCCATGATCCAGCATAACAGTTATGTCGCTGTTTTCACGCGTCGCGTGTTGCAACTGAAGCGGCAGACTTTTAGGAAATGTTTCGAGCAGGCCTTTATCAAACTGCAGCCTGATAATTCTTGCGCTGGTATCAAATTCGATGACCGCACGCAAACCCAGCTCAGCCGCCTTTTTATCACGGCTGATGACACGATTTATCTCCAGTCCCTGCTTGTAGTAATCATCGGCTACCAGGCCATCGTCAGTATCTATTGCCAGCCAGATCATGACCACACCCATGATGACCGCAGAAAACGGGATGGATAACATCATCCACACCAGAGGGTGTTTATGCCAGGGTTTACTAATCTCAGTCGTCTGCATCATCATATATTATTTAAATTTAGGGCCAAGGAAACGTGCCTCTTCAACGTCTTGCAATTCATCATGACCAACCGCGTTTAGAGTAAATTTAATTTCATTGCTGCGTTGCTTCAGATTGTCAGCGTCGACCTGAACGCGAACCGGTAACTCAACCACTTCACCACTTTTTACAACGATTTTATCAGCGTCTTTCTTCAGGATTAAGCCAGGTATCCCCTCAGCTGTTAAAGTATATGTGTGATCCTGTTTATCCATATTTAACAGCTTTATGATATAAACGTTTTCTATCAGGCCTTCATTAGTCTCGCGATACAAGCTATTGCGATCACGAATCACATCCATACCGATCGGTGTGCGTGTCAGAATAGAATAAAAAGCGCCGGCAGTGATGCCAATCAGGATCAGTGCGTATACCACCATGCGGGGGCGTATGAGATGCGCGCGCTTCCCCTTCAGGGAGTTTTCAGTGGTATAACGGATCAAACCCTGGTCATAACCCATCTTATCCATAACATCATCACAGGCATCAATACAGGCCGCGCAGCCGATACACTGGTATTGCAAACCGTCACGTATGTCGATACCGGTCGGACAAACCTGCACACAGATAGTGCAATCGATACAATCACCCAGACCAGCTTCTGCTTTATCAACCGTTTTTTTCCTCGGCCCCCTGGGTAAACCACGCGATTCATCAAATGAAATGATCATCGTATCCGAGTCGAACATGGCGCTTTGAAAACGCGCATAAGGACACATGTACAGGCAAACCTGCTCACGCAACCAACCGGCGTTTCCATAGGTTGCAAAGGCGTAAAAATATATCCAGAAAGCTTCCCAGGGGCCATTATCAAAGGTAAGGAAATTTTGTGTCAGTTCACGCAGCGGCGAAAAATAACCGACAAAGGTCAGACCAGTAAAAATAGAAAAAGCTATCCAGATAAAATGTTTGGTAGCTTTGATTCTGACTTTACGAAAGGAGTTCGGCTGCTTGTCGAGCTTCATCTGCTGCGGACGCGAGCCTTCGATCTTGCGCTCTATCCACAAAAATGCTTCGGTCCATACTGTTTGCGGACAGGCATAACCACACCAGACACGCCCGGCTAACGCCGTCACGAAAAACAGACTCAGGGCAGCGACGATCAGCAATAAGGCAAGGTAAAAGAAATCCTGTGGCCAGAACACCATATTAAAGATGTAGAATTTACGTTCCGGTAAATCAAATAACACTGCCTGACGACCATCCCACTGCAACCAGGGAACGATATAATACAGGCCAAGCAGTGACACCACGCCCATGGTGCGCAGCGCGGCGAACAGCCCATGCACCTCACGCGGGTAAATCTTCTGACGTTTTTTATAGAGCGACTGCTCGGTTTCGTTATCTAGTCTGGCGTCATCGTCCGTTATAACATTACTGACTTTAACATTAGCTTTGGATTCGTTATCAAGCATTATTAGTTTATTACCTAATACTGTTATTTATAGACAAAAGCAATCTCTGAATATTCGTCCTTAACATCCATCAATTTAGTGTGCCACTACCGGCAGCGGCGGGAGTTTTAAATACACCGGAAATGAAAAACTACTTTTCTGCTATTGAGCTTTCTTCTGTAACCGCCCTGGCAACCTCAATCGCTTCAGCCTTTGCTCTTTCTCTGGCTTTATTAATTGCCTCACAGGGCTTCAAAAAATAACAGGTCGAAGCGGCTGTTATAACGCCAAAAGACCAGAACATGAAAAAGCTGATGGTATAACTACCCAGTCGACTAATTTCGTAATCAACAAAGATATCAGCAGGGTCGAACGCGGCAGTAAACAACACAGTCGCAATTCCGGCCGTAATAAAAGACGGCCACAAAATGGCTACCACACGTTGTATCAAAGGTATCGCTTCCATGCAGGCATATTACACATAGATTGATTCCATGTATACACCAAATCTAATCTGATTCGTGAGACAGACTGTACACATATGCTGCCAGAATATGTGATTTGGCTTTACCCAAAAACTCACTGTGCGCTGGCATTCTGCCATTACGACCTTTAGCAATTGTTTCTTTGATGCTGCGTGGAGAGCCACCGTATAACCAGATGTTGTTACTCAGGTTAGGCGCACCTAATGCCTGGTTACCCGTACCACCCGGCATGTGACAGCCAACGCAGAACATATCAAATTTGACTTTACCGGCCTCAGCCAGTTTCGTATCAACGTCACGACCAGCCAGACTCATCACATAAGTCGCTACCTGGTTAACACCTTCTTCACCACCCAGAGGACCTTCCCAGGCAGGCATCGTGCCCATACGACCATACAGAATGGTTTCTTCAATCTTCTCAGGCGAACCACCGTGTAACCAGTCATTATCGCGAAGGTTAGGAAAACCGGCTGCACCACGAGCATCAGAACCATGACACACGGCGCAATATGTAACGAACAGTCGCTCACCGGCATTCATCGCAGCCGTATCACTGGCAAGTTCAGCGATAGGGGTCTTTTCGAATTGCGCGAACAATGGGCCAAACTCTGCATCAGCTGCTGCCACTTCAGCTTCATATTCACCAACCTCTGTCCAGCCGAGTATGCCTTTAAAAGAACCCATACCCGGATACAGAATCAGGTAACCGATGGCGAAGAACAGGGTGAAATAGAACATAAACAACCACCAGCGAGGCAGTGGGTTGTTCAATTCCTGCAGGTCTTCATCCCATACGTGCCCGGTCGGTACACCTTCCTCAGTGTCGGCCTTATTAGTGCCCATCAACAGATAGAACAACCAGACGATACCGCCACCGGCTATTGCAATAACAAACCAACTCCAGAATTCGCTGGTAAAGTCAGACATAATAATTCCTCATAACTTTTGTTTTATTCTTTAAATCCGTATGGTCGACGCCTGTACGACTCGTTTCAATACGGCTCGTTAAATTTACATAATACATGTTCATAAGACGTAATCTTTATACATTACGACGCTGTTCATCGGTCAGGTCTTTGTCGTCATCAAGCGCCATTCTTGCCGCTTCGTCAAAGCTGTTTTTGCGTCTGCCGCTCCACGCCCAGAAGACCACACCGACAAAAAACACAAAAGCAAAAACGGTCCAGGCCGACTGCCAGAATATTTCTATTGATGATGATTCCATTAGCGTAATCCCGATAAATAAATGGTTAACGACGCTGCTTTACGTGCAGACCAAGTGACTGCAGATAAGCAACAACAGCATCAAGTTCGGTTTTGCCTTCCAGCGCTGCCGGCGCAGCTTCGATCTCAGCATCACTATATGGATGCCCCAGTATAACCAGTGTCTTCATCTTGGCCTGAATATCGCTGCCATCCAGCGCGCTGGCGCCCAGCCACGGATATGAAGGCATGATTGACTCGGGCACAACATCACGCGGGTTAGTTAAATGTACACGGTGCCAGTCATCAGAGTAACGACCACCAACACGGTGCAGATCAGGTCCCGTACGCTTTGAACCCCACAGGAATGGACGGTCATAGACAAACTCACCAGCCACAGAATAATGACCATAACGTTCGGTCTCCGCACGGAAAGGACGGATCATCTGTGAGTGGCAGCCTACGCAACCTTCACGAATGTAAATATCACGACCTTCCAGCTGCAATGCGGTATAGGGTTTTAAACCATCGACCGGCGTGGTCGTAGAGTGCTGGAAAAACAACGGCACGATCTGCGCGAGTCCACCCCAGAGCACAACAACCAGTGACAGAACAATCAGGACACCGACTTTGGTTTCAACTTTATCTTGAATAGCTGACATTATAATTCTCCTCGGCTCTAGTGCGCTGCTGCTGGCTCAGGAATAACAGCGTTCACTGCTTTACCCTGTGCGATGGTTTTATAAAGGTTGTATGCCATGATCAACATACCGGTCAGGAATAACGCACCACCGCTGGCACGAACGATGTAGAACGGATGCATCGCCTGCACACTTTCAACAAAACTGTAAGTCAGGGTGCCATCGCTGTTAATCGCACGCCACATCAAACCCTGCATGATGCCTGAAATCCACATCGATGTGATGTACAGCACGATACCGATAGTCGCGATCCAGAAATGCGTTTCGATCAGCTTCTTGCTGTAAATTTCGGTATCAAACAATTTGGGGATCAGGAAGTACATAGCACCGATACTCACCATCGCTACCCAACCAAGCGCACCGGAATGCACGTGACCGATGGTCCAGTCAGTATAATGCGATAAAGCGTTCACCGTCTTAATCGCCATCATCGGCCCTTCGAAGGTAGACATACCGTAGAAAGAAACAGAAACAATCAGGAATTTAAGAATAGGATCGGTACGCAGTTTTTCCCAGGCACCCGACAAAGTCATGATGCCGTTGATCATGCCGCCCCAGGAAGGTGCCAGTAAGATCAGTGAGAAAGCCATGCCCAGTGACTGTGTCCAGTCAGGCAGCGCAGTGTAATGCAGGTGATGTGGTCCAGCCCAGATATAAGTAAACGCCAGCGCCCAGAAATGCACCACAGACAAACGATAAGAATAAACCGGACGTTCCGCCTGCTTGGGAATGAAATAATACATGATACCCAGGAAACCCGCAGTCAGGAAGAAACCTACCGCATTATGCCCATACCACCACTGCACCATCGCATCCTGTACGCCAGAGTATGCAGAATAAGACTTCAGAAAGCTCACCGGAAGCGCCGCGCTGTTCACGATATGTAACATCGCAACGGTAATAATAAATGAACCAAAGAACCAGTTGGCAACATAGATATGTTTGACCCGGCGTTTGGCAATCGTGCCGAAGAATACCACCGCGTAGGAGACCCAGACCACTGTGATCAGCAAATCGATTGGCCACTCAAGCTCAGCATATTCTTTTGATGAAGTGAAACCCAGTGGCAGGGTAACAACTGCCGAGGCGATGACCAGCATCCAGCCTATGAAGGTGAACTGCGCCAGAGCCGGCGCAAACAACCGTGTATGACAGGTACGTTGCACAACATAATACGAGGTAGCAAATAAGGCTGAGCCACCAAAACCAAAGATTACCGCATTGGTATGCAGTGGACGTAGGCGACCAAAAGATAACCACGGCGTATCAAGGTTAAGTATCGGCCATGCCATTTCTGATGCGATAAATACACCAATCAGCATGCCCACAATACCAAGAATGACAGTCGCAATCGCAAACTGTCGAACTACGGAATAATCATAGGTTTCATTGTTCATAAAGGTCGTCCGCCTAAACTGTTACAGGTCTTATAAAAAACGTCCCCGCAGACAACGTCTGCAGGAACAGTTAAAAACAATATATTAGTTTATTAGAATATATCCATTCAATCAAGACGGTAACGCCGATTGAAGCATATATTTATAAAACTAACCACAAACTAATCAATAAACTGTGGCGCAAATCCGTTGAACCAGAGAATCGCCGTTGCCACCATCATCACGATCAACGTCACCATGCCAACAGCAAGTATCGAACTTGAGAACAGAAAACCGCGCTCCCCATCGATCTCCATCATTATAGGAAGACCCGTGTATAAAAGCCTCACCGATAAAGCCAGTGCGGGCAATCCGATAACAAAATTCAGCCATAAAATCGGCAAAAGCTCAATAATACCAACTAAAAATAATGGCGTCGCAGTGTATGCCACCAGTCGAACACAGCGAGACAAACTCTGCTCCGCGTCATAAGTTTTGCCCATCCAGTGAACCATCAAACCCATACTGAATACACCTACCAAAGTAATCAGGTAGTAGGCAATAGCGATAATTAACGCACTATCAGGAGAAAGCTTTACCGCCTCACGGGCGCCTATCTCCCAGCCAAACTGGGTGGTGCCGAAATAACCGGAAACCGGCGCAATCGCCGCCATAATAAAAACATATCCGCAGTAACATTTGCCGATGCTACAGTCTACATCACGAATTTTTTTCCATTCTTCAGACGGGTTAAACAGAATCCCAAATAAATGTGACAGCATAGTATTATCTCCGGTTTTTTAGAATTGAGGTTAGCAATTCCCATAGATAATACACTGATAAGTTGTTTATTCAACCGTCTGCAATATAGGTGGGGAGTATATTTATCTACAGCAAAAAAAACATGATCCAAATCAATTATTGCTTACTCGAAACCTGAAATTTTGTCAGGCTTTGAATCGACGCCTGACCTCCCTGGAGAAAACGAGGCCTAGCTACCTGGCTCACATTCTCCAACAATCGCTTTCAAACGCGACATATCCAGAATAGTGATGTGCCGACGATCAACATCAATAACTTTCTCAGCCTGAAAAGTAGCGAACAGGCGACTGACCGTCTCCACCGCCATACCGAGATAATTTGCGATATCCTGTCGCGGCATGGTCAGGTTAAACTCATTTTCTTTCCAGTGCCGCTCTTCCATGCGCGCGGACAGGCTGAGCAGAAAACTGGCAAGACGTTCTTCTGCGGTCATCTTGCCCAGCAGCAAAAGCAGCTTATGGTCATTAGTGACCTCTTTACCCATGATGCGGCGCATCTGCTTCTGCAAACCAGGCAAGCGATGGCAGAGTGATTCCAGCTCATCCATCGGCAACTCACAGACACTTGATGTTTCCAGCGCCAGCGCATTACAGGTATGCGCACCGTCAGCAAAACCATCCAGCCCCAGCAATTCACCGGGCAGATGAAAACCAACGATCTGTTCATCACCGTTCGCACTTTCGGTCATGGTCTTGACACAGCCGGAGCGTACCGCATAAATGGCTACGGCTTTATCACCATCATGATACAGAAAATCATTTTTATGCAAAGGCTTGGGTTGATCGACCACCGCATCAAGATTGCTGAGATCTTCATCCTTCATGCCACGTGGAAAACATAGCTCGCGCAAGTTACACTCGCTGCAGCTCAGCTTTAAATGATTGATATCAATTTCTTTAAACTTACTCATAGTAAGATACAACCTTTGTCCCATAGCTTTTAGTTAGATAGAATAGTTGCCAGGACGGCAATCACACCCTCGAACCTTTATTATTAGAATCCATTTAAACAATTGATTTAGTAAACAACAAGTCTTTTCGTTAATAATAATCCATGAATAAAACCGCAGAACCCACACCTTGCTTCCATTGCGGCCTGCCCGTCGACAAAGGCCTGAAAATAGTTGTGGAATATCAGAACGAAAACAGAGCCATGTGTTGCTATGGCTGCCAGGCTGTAGCACAGGCAATCATCAACAGCGGCATGGATGACTTTTATAAATACCGCACCGGCACACCGGGCAAGCCAGAGGAAATCGTACCGGAATTTCTACAGCAGTTAAAGGCTTATGATTCCAGCGCCGTACAAAAAAAGTTCGTTCATGAGACCGATGAAAAAGACATCCTCGAGGTATCGCTCATCCTCGAGGGCATCACCTGTGCCGCCTGCGTCTGGCTCAACGAACAACACCTTGCTTCACTCGACGGCGTATTGAGCGCCAACATCAACTACAGTAATCACCGCGCACGGGTGCGCTGGGACAACAGCAGAATTCAGCTCAGCGACATCCTGGAATCCATCTCACGCATCGGTTATCTGGCGCACCCCTACGATCCCGAGCAATACCAGCGCGTCCTGGAAAAAGAACGCAAGCAACAGATAAAACGCCTGGGGCTGTCCGGCCTGCTGGGCATGCAGGTCATGATCTTCGCAGTCGCCATGTACACCGGCGAATGGTGGGGCATCGATGAGACTTTCAAACAGAGTTTCCGCTGGATCAGCCTGGGGCTGACCATCCCGATATTACTGTTCGCTTCTTCGGTATTTTTCAAATCGGCGTATCGCGACCTCAGCAACAAACGCGTCGGCATGGATGTACCGGTCTCGCTCGGCATCGCCATCGCTTTTGGTGCCAGTCTGCTACACACCATCAAAGGCACAGGCGAAGTATATTTTGACTCGGTGGCCATGTTCACCTTCTTCCTGTTGAGTGCGCGCTTTTTTGAGATCGGCAGCCGCAAACAAACCTCGGAAGCCACCGAAGCCCTGCTCAACCTGAAACCCGCCATCGCGACACGGCTGATCGGCTACGCAAAAATAAAATCCAGCACCTTAGAACAACAGGAGAATGTTGCCGTCACCGAACTGAACATCGGCGATCACCTGCTGGTGCGCCCCGGCGAGACCATCCCCGCCGACGGCATCATCGTCAGTGGCACCTCCAGCATCAACGAATCACTGATCACCGGCGAAAGCCTGCCAGTGACCAAACATGTCAAAGATCCGGTCATCGGCGGCAGCACCAACAGTGAAAATGCCCTGGTCATTCAGGTCACAAAACTGGGGGAAGACTCGGTACTGTCCTCGATACAACGCCTGATCGATGAAGCACAACACACCAAACCCGCCATCGCAAAACTGGCGGACAAGATCGCCAGCTGGTTTGTCAGTGCATTATTAACCATCGCCGCCATCGTGGCTTACTACTGGTACCAGGTCGATCCTGACGTCTGGCTGGAAATCACCATCGCCACCCTGGTGGTCAGCTGTCCGTGCGCGCTGTCACTGGCAACGCCAGCCGCCATCACCGCCGCCAGTGGCCAGCTGGCAAAAATCGGTTTGCTGCCAAAACGCGCACACGCGCTGGAAACGCTGGCACACGCCACCGATTTCGTGTTCGATAAAACCGGCACCCTCACCGAGGGCAGGATCAAGCTGGAAAAAGTCATTTTAAATACAGATACAGATCAAGATGAAAACACCGCCTTAGCCATCGCCGCCTCACTTGAGGCCAGTTCAGAACACCCCATCGCCAAAGCACTGTTAAACGCCTGCCAGCAAAACCTGCTAAAAGTGGAAAACCTGTCAAACAAACTCGGCGAAGGCATCCAGGGCAATATCGAAAACACACAATGGTTTATCGGTAACAAAGGTTTTATCGAAAAGCACAGCGACTGTGACATCAAGGAAGACAGTGAAGTACACGCCAGTAAAATATATCTGGCAACGAGACAGCATTGTGTCGCCATCTTTGCCCTGTCTGACCGAATCAGAGACGAAGCACGACCGCTTATTCAGCAACTACAGCAGCAACATAAAAAGACCCACCTGTTCAGCGGTGATCGATTAGAAAATACCCGCGAAGTAAGCACACAACTCGGCATCCCACACTACCTCGCCGACCTGAAACCCGAAGATAAACTGAAAAACGTCAAAGCCCTGCAGCAACAGGGAGCCATCGTGGTGATGACCGGTGACGGTGTCAACGACGCACCGGTACTGGCCGGCGCCGACCTGTCCATCGCCATGGGCAAAGGCACGCAGCTCGCTGCTGCCACTTCTGACATGATCCTGATCAGCAACAATATCGAACACATCTATCACGGCTATAAAATTGCCACCAAAACGCTGCGCATCATCAAACAGAATTTAAGCTGGGCACTGCTGTATAATATCACCGCGATCCCCGCAGCCGCGATGGGTTACGTCGAACCCTGGCTGGCAGCCATTGGTATGTCACTCAGCTCGCTGGTTGTCGTATTGAACGCATTGCGGCTGAACAAAATAAAGCACTAAATAACCTTTTTGCCGCGAACAACGCAAAAGACGCGAAACATATAATAAAGATTTGAAGTTTTTTATTTGCGCATTTTGCGTTGTTCGCGGCAAAATAATTTTTAAAGAGTTAAGACACTCTCGCCCATGGATATAATATATTTACTACTGCCCGTCGCGCTGCTCATCGTCATCATCATCATCGCGGTATTTTTCTGGGCGGTAAAATCCGACCAGTTCGATGATCTGGAAGGCCCCGCCTATCGCATCCTGATGGACGACGATGAAAAAAGCAGCAAAACCAGAAAGGACGATTCCAGTTCCGAGCATATGCCCGACTGATCCTGCCGTGATAACTTCGACACACGGCCAAAACTCACTGTACCTGTGCCCGAAACAAGCCGACTTTTCTGTCGACGACCTGCCCGCATTTATTCACGCCCTGCAGACCACCGGCCTGATCGCAGAAAAATTCGAAACGCAACAAACTTGTCAGCATTATTTTACCGGCGAAAAATATTTAGATTACATCGCTTACATGGGCTGCGCGCCGAGCGTCCAGTTTGAAGCCAGCAACGATAAGGAAAATTTCTGCTTCATCAAGATACACCAGCATTCGATGGCACAACTGGTACACAGCCAGAAACAGGCACGTGCGCCACATTGCCCGCGCTGCAACAAACCGGTAAAAAACTGGCTGGATAAGAAAACCACTTCAAGCATCCACTGCGATTCATGCAATAACACTTCCGACATCGAAAGATTCAACTGGCGAAAGATGGCCGGATACGCACAGCTGTTTATCGAGATCACCGACATCTTTCCCAGAGAAGCCATCCCGCAGCAGTCGTTACTGGATAAACTGTCAAACATCAGCGGTGTAGACTGGCAGTATTTCTATTACTGTCAGTAAACAACGCAAACCAGAATCGCGGAATAACTTCCGCTCCTACACGTGCACGATTGCCTGCAGGAACGGAAATCATTCCGCGATTCTCTCAAACAAGCAAACCATCTATTAGTGTAAAATACCGCGTTTTATCCTGAACACTCGAATACAGACACATGAAAGTTTTGATCATCGGCGGCGGCGGCCGCGAGCATGCGCTTGCCTGGAAAGCCGCACAGTCACCTTTAGTAGACCAGGTTTTCGTCGCGCCCGGTAACGCCGGCACCGCACTGGAAAAAAATATCGAGAATATCAATATCGGTGCGGAAGATATCCCTGCCCTGCTCGACTTCGCCAAAAGCAATCAGATCGAGCTAACCATCGTCGGCCCGGAAGCCGCCCTGGTCGCAGGCATCGTCGACGTATTCACCAAAGATGGTCTGAAAATATTCGGCCCGAGCAAAGCCGCTGCCCAGCTCGAAGGCTCCAAAGCTTTCACCAAAGACTTTCTCGAACGCCACAACATCCCCACCGCGTTCTACGGCAACTTCACCGAGATCGAACCGGCAATAAAATATATCGAGGAAAAGGGCGCCCCCATCGTCATCAAAGCCGATGGTCTGGCCGCCGGCAAAGGCGTCATCCTGGCACAGACCAATGACGAAGCAATCACCGCGGTGAAAGACATGCTGGCCGGCAACAAGTTTGGTGATGCCGGCGCACGCGTGGTGATCGAAGAATTTTTGTACGGCGAAGAAGCCAGTTTCATCTGCATGGTCGACGGAAAAAACGTGCTGCCGATGGCTAGTTCCCAGGACCACAAAGCACGCGATGATGGCGACAAAGGCCCCAATACCGGCGGCATGGGCGCCTACTCCCCCGCCCCGGTCGTCACCGCCGAGATGCATGATCGCATCATACAGATGGTGATCGAACCGACGGTCAAAGGCATGGCCGACGAAGGCAACCGCTTCAGCGGATTTTTATATGCCGGCGTCATGATCAACGACGAAGGCATCCCCAAAGTACTGGAATACAACGTGCGTTTTGGCGACCCGGAAACCCAGCCCATCATGATGCGCCTGAAATCCGATCTGGTGCAGCACTGCCTCGACGCCATCGACGGCAAACTGGACAGCACAGAAACCCGGTGGGATAAACGTACCTCGATCGGCATCGTACTCGCTGCCGGCGGCTACCCGGACAGCTACGAAAAAGGTGATGTGATCAACGGCCTGGAAAACACCGAAACCGAATCAACAAAAGTTTTTCACGCCGGCACCGCTGAAAAAGACGGCAAGGTCGTCACCAATGGTGGTCGCGTATTATGCGCCGTCGCGCTGGGCGATTCAGTGACCGAAGCACAACGTGTCGCTTACCAGCTGGTTGATAAGATCAGCTGGAAGAATGTTTATTTTCGTACTGATATTGGCTATCGGGCTGTCGCTAGAGAAGCAGCGACAAATGAAAAATGTAAAAACAATAACTATTAATAATAGCTTGTCATCTTGAACGTAAGCAAAAGATCTTTAACTACTGCCACACAGGGTTTTTCGCTTACGCTCAAGATGGCAACATGCCGCAGGCATGTAATATTTTAGTTTTTACATTTTACATTTTTCATTTTTCATTGCCTTTAACCCCCTCTCGTCACCACCGCCTTAAGCTGAATAAAAACATCCTCACCCGGCGACAACTGCAAAGCCTGAAAAGACTTAACAGAAATCAAAGACAGCAGTATGTCCTGATTGCAGTTCACTTGTAACAACACACGCCCGCGATTTTTATCTAACACAGCAGAGATCTGGCCTTCGATAATATTCAGAATACTGGTGTTACTGGCTTTTTCTTTTGTCACACTGACATCGCTGGCAAACACGATCAGACGCACACGTTTGCCGATGGTCATCAGACCCGGCACCTGAAAGCGATTGCCATGGGTAGTGTGAACGGTTGAGATATCAAACTCTTTTTCCTGTTTGGATACTGCGCCTTCCAGTACGGCGACCGCATTCTCTACCCTTGCCAGCGGCGACTCGGGTGAGACCAGTGCATCATGCATACTGCCATTAAAAATAAGCCTGCCCTGCTCCATCACCAGCATGTGGTCGCACAGACGCAACATCTCGTCCAGATCATGGCTGACATATAACATGGGAATGTTTAATTCTTCATGCAACTTTTCCAGGTAAGGCAGTATCTCCTGTTTTCGTTTTTCATCCAGCGAAGCCAGCGGTTCATCCAGCAACAACATCTGTGGTTTTTTTAACAGGGCGCGCGCGATAGCGACACGTTGTTTCTCACCGCCGGATAACTGAAACGGATAGCGTGCCAGCAAATGTCCGATATTTAACAGCTCGAACAGATGATCACGATCCATACCCTCACCTTCGACCTTGCAGGCAATGCAACGACGGGCGCCATATTCAAGGTTTTTCAAAACCGAGAGATGCGGGAACAGCCGACCTTCCTGAAACACATAAGCGATATTTCTTTTCTGGATGGAAAGCTTGCTCGTTTCATCCAGCCAGATTTTTCCGTTGACTTCGATCCGGCCTTCCGCCTCTTTTTCCAGCCCGGCCAGACAGCGCAGCAATGTTGTTTTACCGGAGCCGGAATGACCAAAGATACCCAGCACACCTCGCTGCGGGATCACAAAATTTGCTTCGACATCAAAATCTGCCCGTCTGAGCCGGATGTCACAATGCGACGCCTTCATATCACACGACTCATGTTCTCACCTTGAGACGCGCGTTGACGACATACATAAATAATATGGTGATAAATGCCGTGCCCAGCAAGATACCCGACAGCACGTGCGCCTGACCATACTCCAGTGCTTCGACGTGATCGTAGATTGCGATCGAAACCACACGCGTTTCCCCGGGGATATTCCCCCCCACCATCAACACCACACCAAACTCACCCAGGGTATGTGCAAAACCCAGCACCGTGCCGGTAAGAAAACCGCGTTTGGCCAGAGGCACCGCCACGGTAAAAAAAGCATCGGCCGGCCTGGCGCCCAGGGTGTATGCCGCTTCCATCATGTCGCGCCCCACTGTTTCGAACGCACTATGGATGGGCTGCACGACAAAAGGAAAACTGTAGATAACCGAGGCGATAACCAGGCCGGAAAAACTGAAAGTTAATGCCTGCCCGGTGAGTTCAAACCACCAGCTACCAAAGCCACCCTGCGGACTCAACAGCACCAGCAGATAAAATCCCAGCACCGTCGGCGGCAACACGATCGGCAATGCCACCACCGCTTCGATTACAGGTTTGAATTTATTTTTAGTACGCGCCAGCCACCAGGCGACCGGCGTGCCGATGATCAGCAGGATGATGGTGGTCAGTGCCGCCAGTTTGACGGTCAATATTAAAGGTTCTAATTCTGGCAACATAGTATTTAAAACACTTTATGGAAAGTTTTACAGTGACGGAACATCATAACCCATGACTTGAATAATTTTTTTCGCCGCTGGTGAACGCATATATTGCGCAAACAATTTAACCGACATTTTATTTTTTGCTCTATTCAAAACCACCATTTTTTGATTAATCGGCGAATACATATCAGCAGGCACAAACCAGACGCAGGCACTGTCAATTTTCTTGCCCATATTAAACATCGCACCGGCGACAAAACCAGCATCAGCATTTTTTGTTGAGACAAACTGAAACGTCTGCGCAATATTTTCGCCGGTGACCAGGCGCGGTTGCAAGCGATCCCACAAAGCAAATTTCTGCAACACCTGCCTGGCAGCTAAACCATAGGGCGCAATTTTTGAATTAGCAATCGCAAGCTTTTTCAGACGCTCTGAAACCAGTACATCTTGACAGTCACCAACCACTTCGATGTTCGACAATAAAACCAGTTTTCCCTGTGCGTAAATATACGCACTTTGCGGGTCAGCCAGCTTTTCTTTCAGCAACAACTCGGGGCGCTTTTCATCGGCCGATAAAAAAA
>SWCD01021058.1_pt1 | contig 40833 bp, 32 predicted proteins | sample 4693011 | NCBI WGS metagenome assembly SWCD01 (sample SAMN10267278, study PRJNA491770) | bioreactor metagenome | isolation source: DHS bioreactor inoculated with marine | place: Japan: Omine Ridge, Nankai Trough
GCAGATACAGAGAAATATTCTAGGGAAATTGAAAGTGTTTTGGGGATTCCAAAAGAAGAAATAATTTGTGTATCTGCGAAAGAGGGGACCAATGTAGAAAAGGTGCTAGAGGCAGTAATTAAACGCTTGGATCCCCCAAAAAACACAACTGTTGCTGATGAAACGAAGGGGTTAATTTTTGATTCGGTCTATGATCCATATCGTGGTGTAGTTGCATATGTGCGTCTATTTAGTGGAAGTTTGAAAAAAGGTGATAAGGTAGTTTATTTGCACTCGAAAAATGCATTGGAAATTATTGAAGTTGGTTATTTTCGACCTAAATATGAACATTGTGAGGAGTTGAAGTCTGGTGAGGTTGGTTATGTTGTCACTGGTTTCAGAGATGTTGCAGAGGCGAGAGTAGGAGATACTATTTGGAGATCAGGCGATCAAAAGATGGACGCCGTCTTGGCAAAACCGTTGTCTGGGTATAAGGAGGTTAAACCATTTGTTTTTGCGTCGATTTACTCTGTGAATGGAGACGATTATTCATTGCTAAGAGATGCTTTACAGAAATTATCTTTGAGTGATTCTTCTTTAAGTTTTGAGCCAGAACAATCCACAGCGTTGGGATTTGGCTTTAGGATTGGGTTTCTAGGATTGCTGCATATGGAAATTGTTCAGGAAAGGTTGGAGAGGGAATATGATTTGGATTTAATTGTTACGGCTCCTTCTGTGTCATATATTGTTGCGCAAAAATCTAAAGATGGGGCTACAGTGGAAAAAACAATTCTAAGTCCCTCTGAACTGCCTGATCCATCCACTATTGAGTTGATAAAGGAACCTTGGGTTAAAGTGGAATTATTGTTTCCAAAGGAATATATGGGAGGTGTGATGACGCTCGTGCAAGAAAAACGTGGCGAACAAAAAAGTTATTCATATCTTGATGAAAATAGAGTTCTTTTGGTCGCAGAAATTCCTCTCGCTTCGATTGTGATAGATTTTTTTGATACTTTGAAAAGTATAACTTCTGGTTATGGATCTATGAATTATGAATATTTGGAGTATCGTACTGGGAATTTAGTAAAATTAGATATTAGGGTTGCAGGGGAAATTGTGGATGCATTGGCAACGATTGTTTATCGTCCAGTGGCTCATAATATTGGAATAGCAATTGCTAAAAAGCTAAAAGATATTATCCCTCGTGCTCAGTTTGAGATTGCAATACAGGCCGCGGTTGGAGGGAAAATTGTGGCTCGGGAGTCTATTTCGGCTTTACGTAAAGACGTTACTGCAAAGCTGTATGGTGGAGATAGGACCAGAAAAGACAAATTGTTGAAGAAACAGAAAGCAGGGAAAAAGAGAATGAAAATGATTGGAAGTGTTGAAGTTCCTCAGGAAGCTTTCTTAGCTGTTTTGAAAAAATAGTTTTGGCCTTAAAAAAAAGGTGATTTTTTGCTATAATTAGGGGATTAACTAAACCCTAGATTTGAAAAATATCACAGAAAAATTTGGAATGATTCTACTTGGGATAATTGTGACAATTTCTGGAGCGGGTTTATTTTTTGAAGATCAGTTCAGCACATTAGCTAGTTTTTTAACTTATGATGATCTAGAACTGCAGCAGTCTAACGAATCTCTGCGAATTGCTTATCTCTTTGCACCAAGAGATCTAAACCCTTTTTCACCTGATCCCTCCACTCAAACAAGGTTATTAGATGTATATGAGCCGTTAATTAGAATTGATGATAGTTTCAATGTTCAGCCTGTTCTGACATTGTACTATGGCTTATTAGACGAGAATACATGGGAGTTACGTCTGAGGACGGATGTTAAGTTTCATGATGGTTCTTCGTTGGATGTTTCTGATGTGATTTATAGTTATGACCAAGCCCAGTCGAGACCAAGTGGAGTAGCAGCAGATTTGATTAACTCGACGGAATCTTTAGAGAAATATGGTGAGCACGGCTTGAAATTAACAACAAAGAAGCCAGATCCTCTTTTGCTGAGCAAGCTGTCAAAACTTTTAATTATACCGGATGGATATGATGATTTTGATCAGCCTATCGGAACTGGTCCATATAAGTTGATTAAAACAGATAGACTTTCACAATTAGGTTATATGAGAAATGATGGTTATTGGGGAAATCCTGCATATTTTGCTCAAGTGCAGGTTTTGTCGATTCCAGATAAAAATGAGCGAGTAGAGGAATTATATAATGGAAATGTTGACCTTTTAGTTAATGTGCCACCTGATGCTGTGAGTCGAGTTGAAGACAAAAACTTTAAGATACAGATAATGCCGAGTTTAGAAGTTGGTTTTGTGATGTTTAATATGCGGAATAAAACATTTGCTCAGAAGGAGGCGAGGATGGCTGTGGCAAAAGGACTAAATCGTGATTCCTTTTTGGATTTGGCGTTTGGCTTTGCGAAGACTGTAAATCAATTTGTTCCGAATGGCGTATTTGGATATGACCCTGATTTACAGGGTTTTGCTTTTGATGAAGAAGAAGCTCACAATGAACTTTTGTCTCTTCTGGATGGCGATTTTCAAAAAGTGAGAGTTAGTTTCTCCTTTCCTCAAAGTTTGAAATTGTTAGGAGAATATTTCAGTGAGCAATTAACTGTGATTGGAATGGAGTTGAATTTGATTCCATTATCAGATTTGGAACTTCAAGAGCAATTGGTAGCTAAAAAATTAGGATTTTATTATCTAGGTTGGCGTCATGAAAGTGGAGATGCTTTACCTTTTTTAAAGATGGTTCTACATTCAAGTACTTCAGATGGATATGGTGTTTACAATGGTATGAATTACAAAAATGAGCAGGTAGATGCCTTGATACAGAAGAGCGAGATAAACTTTAATTTGCAAGAAAGACTAGAAGATATGCAAGAAGTTATGCGAATTGTTGTCGAAGAAGACGTTGTGGGCGTGCCACTTTTTGAAACTCAGTCGATCTTTGCCTCTGCACCAGATTTATTATTTAAACCGCGAGTTGATTCTTTGGTATTTCCTTCATCTATAAGACGAAGCACATGAAATCACTAAAATCAAAGCTAATACTTGGAATTTCACTATTTATCATAGTTTTGTTGAGCGTGACTGCTTTTATTCAGGTGAATGAGAAAGAGAAGGAATTGATTGACGATATTTTTATTCGTGCGCGTTCGTTTGCGGAATTGACTTCAGATAAGCTGGTTGAGGACTACAAGTTGTATCTAATACCTAACAGTTTTGTGTATTTCAATCGTGAGCTTCAGGATACATTGGTGAAGAATGAGGATATTGAATGGATTCAGTTAGCTAATTTTAAGGGAGATATTCTGTATGATTCTCGCGTTGATAAAGAACAAAAATACGGCGGCCCGGCAAGGACAATTGAGGATGCTGCTCTGTTAAATCAGATTAAATCGAAAAAACTCTCTGTTAAGGCTGAGGAAGGGGAAAAGCGTGTGTATTACAAGAAGATAGAAAATGCAGACAGCCAGATTACTTATCAGTCAGTAAATAATGCTGATGTGCCTATTGAGGGGCTTGCCACGAGTGAGAAAATTTCATACTTGGTTCAGCCAGCAGATGAAGAATATTCAACAATATTTGGTGTTACTTATGCGGCATTGGCAGCTAGAGTTCAAGCAACACAGTTTAGAATACTGTTATTGGCAATATTTGGTGTGGCTCTTGGAATCTTGTTGGCAATTATTTTTAGCTCAACTATTACAAAACCTTTGGCTGTACTCCAGAAAGGTGCGGAGATACTTGCTACTGGTGATTTGACGCATCGGGTGGAAGTGAAAACTAAGGATGAGATTTTTGAGTTAGCTCAGACTTTTAATAAGATGGCGGCTGATTTGCAGGAAAGTACGAAAGCCTTGGTTTATAAAGAGAGAGTAGGGAAGGAGTTGGAGTTAGCCCAGGAGATTCAAGATAGTCTTATTCCGGATACAATTCCGAAAATGGCTGGGATTGATATTGCTGCTGGTATTATTCCTGCGGAGGAAATTGGAGGTGATTGTTATGATTTTCTTGTTATTGGTGAGGAAGAAATGCTTTTCTATCTTGGTGATGTAACCGGGCATGGAGTTCCGTCTGGAATTATTGTGTCAATTGCAAATGCATTGTTCTATTCATATGCACGAGTTGGAGAAATGGAAAAAATTGTGACTCATGTAAATTCGGTATTGAAGGCGAAAACTATGTCGAATATGTTTATTACATTGGTTTTAATGCGTTGGATGGCTGCTACGAATAAATTTACTTATGTAAGTGCAGGACATGAACAAATACTACATTTTCATGCGAAAGATGGAACGGTGACATTGTTGCCTTCAGGAGGTTTGGCTTTGGGAATGGTTAAAGATATCGAGAAATTAGTACATGAGCAAGATGTACAATTGGAGAAAAATGATGTGTTGTTTGTTTACTCTGATGGAATTCCGGAGGCTTGGCGTACGGAAACGGAGATGTATGGGATGGATCGACTAAAATCTGTATTTGGAAAGTATGCAAGTTTGCCTTGTGCTTTGGCTATTAAAAACGCTCTGATTTCTGATGTCTATTTATTCAGGCAAGGATACAAACAGATGGATGACATTACATGTGTTGTTATTAAGAAGACGTAGTTGTCACCCAGGACTTGATTCGGGGGTTATATTGTCTAGCAATCTTTTTCATGTACGGGGATGGATCCCGGATCAAGTCCGGGATGACGGTGTGAGGGGGCGGTGTTGACGATGTGAGGGCGCTGCGTTGAAGATGTAAGGGGGCTTGAGATGATATAGATATTGGGGTGATATTTGACGTATCTACTGAAATGATGTTATAGATATGCAGATTTAACACCCAGAATCATGAAAAAAGTTAACGTTGGAAAAGAAAATGGATTGATTATGTTTTTGGTGGCCCTAGTTTTGATTTTTGCCGCATTATCTATATATCAATTGGTCTCCTATACATTACCTTCTCAGAGCAGTACAACTAAAGTGGAGAAAATAATTGAAAAGCAGGTATATGTGGAAAGTTCGGCTGGAATTAGTGCAGTAAAGACTTTTTCAAGTAGTGTATTAAACGTAATTATTGCAGATAATCTTTTAAATTATACAAGTCCCATTACTGATAGGAAAAGACTTTGTTTTGATGATATGAATAATTGTAATGAGCTTGCGTTAATGCTCACCTCTGATGGGATAGTTATTTATTCTGGAAAGTATCAGGAGATGTCCCTAAGTGATTTATTGTTAGTTGATTCAACAGGTGAGACCTTTCAGATTGAGTCTATTGGGAAATATCGCGGATTTTCAATTTGGAAGCTGATGGAGAAAGGAGAATTGCCATTATCAAAAGATAGCAGAACGAAGTTCTATAGTGTCAAACCAGTGTTGCTTGGGGATCTTCGTGTCCTACAAGTTGGGCAGCGGGCTTTGACATTAGTTGCAGCATTACCTGGTTATCAAGAAATTCAAGAGGGAAGTATTGTGGCAAAAATTAGTGCGAAAGATTCTGTTGTGATGCTAGACGATAAGATTAAGTCGGCAGAAGTAAAAATTAGTGAGAGTCTTTCTTTTGATAAAGGCTTTTTGTTTAATTTGAACGGTCAATTATTATCTATGAAATCTGTGAATGGCCAAATTATAGCTTCTGATGAAATTGCGTCTCTTTTAGTGCGCATGAATGACTCTACTGAAGGAAATGGTCTTGAAATGGTTGATATGGGGTTTAAGTGTCTTCCCTTGAATAGAGAGTTGTCACAGGAAATGGATTTGGAAGTTGATTATGGTTGTTTAGTGATTGGTGGTTTTGATCTCGGTTCAGATCCATTGAATAACCCAACTGTAGAGAAAGGTAGTGTCGCGGAAATTGCTGGGATTCGATATAAGGATATTATTCTTGAGGTTGATAACAGATCTTTGCTGAATAATGACATTATCGAAACGATAATGACTAGAGTCCCTGGAAAGAAGATAGATTTTACTGTTTTGAGAGGTGGAAAGACGAAAGATTTGTTTGTTGAGTTATAATATTGTTCCACAAAAAAAGCCCGCTTCACATGAGGCGGGCTTTTTGAATGTCATGAATTTCCTAGAATATCGATACTGTTTGACTTACAGTTTCTGTACCATCATTTACTTGTACTTGGACCTCTGCCATTCCACACGTTTCCATATCTGCGAGAGGATATTCCCATTGTACAGTTTGTTGATCAATTCCAGAAGTAAGTGATCCACAGGTTACACTTTTCCATTCATATGTTAATGAGTCACCATCTGCGTCGGTGGCGTTAAGCGTTAGGTTATATAAATGGGGATCATCTTCCATAGCGTTTAACCAGGTTTTTCCAATTCCATTGATGACAGGTGCGGAATTTTCTGGAGGTGCTTCTGCTAGTCCGACATCTACGAATACATCGAAGAAACTTTCTGTAATCGCGTTTGATCCGTCATCTACGGTTAGCTCAAGTCCATTATATAAGCACTCGTCGTATTGTGCTGCTGTGAATGTCCAGTCTAGTCTGTTTAAGTTTGTTTCCATGTTTCCACAGTTCACTGGGGATCTCCAGACAATGTCCAAGTCTCCCATTTCATTATCATTGTCTCTTATGTCTGCTAGACCAATAATGTGATGCATGTCAGGTGTGTCTGTATTGTCTTCCTCAAAGAAGGCTACATCAATAATTGAAGGGCCAAGTTTATCTGGATCAATCAAATATGCGTCATCTACTTCTGCAGACCAGAATACAAAGTCGTCAACAGTCCAAGAGTCATCTGCTTCATATCCTTCTTCTACCTCACCAGGGATAAGACCAAGATTTACTACGCCTTCTCCAACAGTGCTGTCTGGATCTACTCCAACTACTTTATATTTCCAAGTAGAAGGTGTGCCGGCTCTGTTTGAGCCTACAAACCATTCTCTGTGAGGATTACCCATGACTCCCATTCCGCCACCAGGCGCGCCTGCCACAAAGAATCCTGGAGGAGCTGTTGCCATGTTAATTAGACCTGTTACTGGCCAAACGTCTACAAGGCCAGAAATTCTCCATAAGTCGTAAACAACATCACCTCTGCCACCGAAATTCCAAATTCCGCATGAGAAAAGTACCCAGTCTTGTCCCTTAGGGAATTTGACTTTAGTAGGACATTTCATTACTGGTGCAGGTTTGCCCCAAATAAGTCCGCGTCCGCCAGCGCCTGCGCCTCCAATTCCACCTCCAAGGCCACCAGCTCCGTCATCCCAATTAGGAAGTTGTACATAATAGTCTTCAACTTCGCCCTTAGTGAAAGCGCCACTTCCATCCCATCCATCTGTTCCGTAAGTAGCGGCATTGATTGGTTCGCGACTCAGAACAACTCTCATCCATGTGGTAGGAGTTAAAAGAAGTCCATTTGAATATGCAAAGGCGTCGCTTGTCACGGTTTGTACACTTCCGGGAGAAACATTTACTACAAAGTTCTTTACAACCCATTCTGGTTCGCCACCCGCTGCATTACCTGCCCATTTACCGTCCATATTTAGATCAATAACTGCGTTTACATACCGTGGGACGTCTGGTGCGTCTGGGGCCACTGTGATTTGCGTAGTTAAATATGCAGGAGGGGGGATACTTGTTAGAATAATATTTAATCCAGTAACACCGTCGTCATAGTCATCGGTGTTATCAAGATTTTCGATTCCATCTGGGTCGGCCGAGTCGTCTGCATCTTCCTCATAGCTGTATAGACCGCCAGCAACTCCATCTCCTAACCATTCTTCGCTTGAATCAAGAGCATGAGCTCCAGGTCCATACGTTGAGTTGGTTGTGTTGTACAGTGTTGGGAACGCTGCTTCTACAACTGAAAAAGAACCAGCATATCCTGCAGGTCCATCTTCCGGTGCGTCTCCATATTCTGCAGTTGGGGCGGCTGTTGGTGTTGCCCCTGGTAGAATAATTCCGGCAGGTGCTACAAGTTTAGTTACATCTATTGCAATTATTTGATCATCAAGACCATAGAAATATGCCGATTGATTTAGTGCATATATGGCAAGTGATCTGAAAAGCAGATCTGCTGTTGTAGCTCGGGTCAAACCATCTCCTGGGTTAAATAGGCCGAGTTCTTCTATTACTATATTAGATTCTTTGGCGAATTGTACATATTTTGCATACCACTCCGTTGCAGGAGTATCGTCAAACGGATCTTCAAACGGTGTAGTCATTGTCCAACCTTGAATTTCGCCTAGCATTTTGAGAGCTTCTACTTTGTTAACCTCTTGCGCAGGTTTGTATGTCCCATCAGGATATCCTTCTACCCATCCCTGAACTTTTGCAAAACAAACAAATCGTGCAAACCATTCGTCTTTAACATCTGGAAAGCAATTCTTGTACGTATCTGCGTCTGGATCAAGCCCATGTAACAGCATATATACTTTGAGCTGTTCAGCTCTGTTAAGGACTTTGTCCGGTTGATATGTCCCATCTGGATATCCTTCGAAAATGCCACTATCCTTCATGAATTGGATAGCTTCTACATACATGTGATCGCCTGAGACATCTGGAAAAGGTCCAGTTGTGTCTTGTGCGTACACAGGAAAAGAGAGAAAACTAGCGGTAATGGCCAGAATGCCAAGACTTGCTACCATCCTCTTTAATTTATTGAACATAAATTAAAAGATTATGAAATAATTTGTTTTTATGTTGAAAACTGATCGATTATAGCATGTGGTGGAGTAATAGGATATTTTTTGAATGGGGAAAGGTGTTGATGGATGGGGGATTTGTTGTTTGGGTTTAGACTGAGGCTTGTTTGAAGTGAAATAGAGTAAATTTGAGTGTAAGGAGTCGTTTCGATGTTGTTTGAAGAAAAATTAACTATCAGTTTTTATTAATTCAAGAATACGTGCGACTCTGTCTGGAACTTCTTTGGATATGCGGAGTTTTTTGCGATGGTAGAATATCGCGAAAGAGTAACCAGTGCAAAAAAGTTGGGCGGAGCAAAGCGGAGCCGCATATGCGCTGTTAGCGGATGTAGCAATAACTTTGTCTTTTATATCGAATTATTTGGAGTCTTTCAATCTAAGTTTTCTCCTACCTCTTTTAGTAAATCTTCGAAGTCTGGATATTTTTCCCATCCGGGATAAAATTGTTCGTGAATTCCATCAGGATCATAACCTTTAGCAATATCTTTAATTTGCCCAACTACTTCATGAAATTTTCGAGGCATCTTTTCTTTCAGAAATTGTAGATTTTCTAATTTTTCCTCGAATCCTTCTGCTCTTTGTGGTGTTTCTGATAGGCCCATATTGTTTTATTAATGGTTAATATATCCACTAATTATATCAAAATCTCTAATAATAATTCAATTAAATGGTTTTAAGTTTACTGCTATGTCCGCTAACGTCGGCGAATATGCGAAGTTGCAAAGCAATTTTGCATATCCGCTGTTAGCTGAAGTAAATATTAAAAATTAATTTTGAGGTCTTTTTCGTCTGCACCAAATACCTTAATTCTTTTTTCACCTCCAAGACTGATGTCGATGTGAGTCAAATCCCCACCATATAATTCTTGTATTGATGCACTATAAGCTTCTGTCAATTCTACAATTTTCGCGGCTACTGCTTTATCAATTCTTTCATCTGATGGTCTTGTGCGTTCCGCTTGAGATGGAACACGAGCCTGTATACTATCAGCTGTAATCATAAGGTGAGATGTTTAAGAGGCATTTGTATACCATAATTGTAAAGGTGACGCAAATACGTATTTTATTTCAGCTAACTCCTTTATATACGAAGTGTTTTCACACTAATACACTAAAAGAGGGGAATATTCGTAATATTTTTACAAATTATAGACTTTTTATAAGAAAGAGGTGTTTTGCAATTTCCAAATTGAAAAAATTTCCAATGGTGCGCGAGAGAGGACTTGAACCTCCACGGCCTTGCGGCCATGCAAAGTTGTTTGAAGGTCATTGTTTTCATAGTTTCATTTTCTTTATACATCCAAGAAACGGTTAATTAGTGATGTGAAGTGTGATAAAATAAAGGGATAGATCTAAATTTAGAAAGTAAACTTTATGAAGTGAATAGATATTTAGACAAATTGCCTTCGGAAATACCGAGATCCAAAATGTCAGAAAAACTGTTGAGTGCACGGCAATTGCCAGAGATTATTGCAAACCCAATTCTTGAAAACACTACTTTAGTCTATTCTATTCCCTTCAGGGGAGAATGGGAAAACGGAAATCTAATACGTACTTTAGAGGGATTTTTGGCACAGAAACCCAAAGAAGGGGAGGCTTTTGAAGTGGAGTTGATTGCAAATATCGGAAAAGAAGGCCTGACATGGTTAATTGTGGAAGATCTTAGAGAGCAAATAAAAGAAACAAGTGAAAAAGCAGGTGTATTATGGGAAGAAGCTGAAAAAAGAAAGAAAGAGGTTCAAGAGAGCTTAACAGACGATCAAAAGACAAGTTTTAAATTTGGTTATGGCTATGAGCCTGATGATTCACAATATAAAGAACTGACACAACAGGCTATAATGACAAATGAGAAGGTTCTTCAATTGATAGAAAAAAGTAAGTTTGAATTTCAACCAGAAGGAGAAGCAGAGAATGAAAGAGATAAAGAAACCCATGCTTTCTTAAATGAAACAAAGGCAGCTGCTTATTTTATAAAAAAAATAATTAAAGTACAGGCTCTTGCAAGAAGAATTAAAGAAGGTGAGAAAGGAGAGGAAACTCAAAATAAATTGAAAGACATTATTAATTCTGGAGAGGATGAGTTGCAAAAAAACTTACTAAAAAAGGCTGCAGATAGAGCACATCAGATATCATTTGCTTTAGTAGACGCATCAATGAATACTCTTGAGGATACTGCATATCGGGAAGTAAACATAAGTTCGCTTCGGACACTTGGCGCAGATGTCGCCATGGCTCGCTTTGAAGGCCAGGAAGATGTGGTATTGTCACTTTTTGATGCCGACACAGTACCTGAAAATACGAGTGCAGTTCGTGATATTCAAAATCTTTTTGATAGCGACCAAAGACTCACATATGCTTTTGCTGGTTTAACATATTCTGTGGCGGGTACATCAAAAAGTCATGTTTCAATTGCTCCATCGGAGAAAATTGAGAGGACTATAAATTATAATTATCATAATACACATGGATCTCCTCAGATTCTTTTTCGATTGAGGGCGTATAAAAGATTGGAACAGATTAAGGGAATTCAAGGATGTGGTTTTTGTGGAGATGAAGATAGGGATACTGGTTTTTTTCTTATAATGAATTTCGGTAAATTGCAGGAAGGAATATTGTTTGAAAGAAGTCTTGAAGGTCAATTACCATCAAGCGTTTTAACTGCAGACAGAATTGGTGGGTTTTGTGACTCTGGAGTGAGGGGCGAGCGCTCAAAAGAAGGGTATAGGAATAGCGATTTTGAAAAAGATATTGCGCGAATTCATGGATATAGAGATGATTTGTTAGAAATGGTGGCAAAAGAAGATCCTGCAAAACAGACTGAAATTATTACGTTTCTTGAGGCAGCCAAAATAAAATTCAGAAAAAAAGAGAAAACACAAAAAAGGATGAATTGTCTTGTTGCTGGTACTTTTTTAAAGGCTGTTGAGAGAGACTTGATCAATCTAGATTCAACAAATAAATTGATAATTCTAGAAAACGAGATTCTAAAAATTACAGGAGGTAAAGCTTTGTTGCATTTTGTAAAAGCAAATTCTAGTCTCATAGAAGAAATCCTAAAATGTCCACAGGATCTTGGAGTGATGAACTATTTAATTGGAAGAAGCAAACAACTTCCATCTGACATAAAGGAGTTAACACCTTTTCAGGCAGCGATGAGGGAATATCTTGGAACTATACCTGAGTCTGGAGATATTTTGTATAAGTCAGAAAAAGGTAAAAAAGAGGAAAATTATTGGAAAGAAGATTATAAACTTAAGGGATGGAAAGTTGAGGATACTCGTTCTCCAAAATCAAAAAAATCACTATTACATGAAATGATTATTGAGATGCAAGCTATGGGCGCTACTTATCGCACTTTTTTTGAAGCCCAGGATAATTTTGAGACCGCTAATCAAACGCTTGATCGGATGAAGGATAACCCAGATATGAAGGACAGAGAATACCCATATGGAGATTTAGAGAAAAGAATTGAAGCGATAAAGGTTCAATTCACAAAAATTAAAAAGTCAAAGGAAGAAAAATCTTGGTTTGATAAACTTAGATTTGATTCGATTCCCGCATGGAGATTCCTAAAGGAATTGTTTTAAGATATTTCGTAAAGCAAATGAATGCTGTTTGATCCATGGTGCGCGAGAGAGGACTTGAACCTCCACGGCCTTGCGGCCACTACCCCCTCAAGGTAGCGCGTCTACCAATTCCGCCACTCACGCACAATGTGTAGCGGGATAAATATAGTGTATTTGCCATGAAATTCAAATAAAAAAACATTATGTGATTTTCGCTTGAGTTTAACGCGCTCTCATGATAAATTTTTGTCGCTTTCGAGTCAGTGAAATTAGGGCGCTTAGCTCAGTTGGTAGAGCATCTCGTTTACACCGAGAGGGTCAGGAGTTCGAGTCTCTTAGCGCCCACCAAAACTTTAGTATTTTGTCCATTGCGGCGTCAGACTGCGAATAATTTGAGTGAGCAGTACTTGATGTACAGCTAACTCAAATTATTCTTGCTTCCTTGCACTGAACAAAATACTAAAGTTTTATTCACTTCCTAGTCGTTAAGCGAGAGAAAAGCGTTTATGTGGGCCCTTAGCTCAGCTGGTAGAGCGCTCCCATGGCATGGGAGAGGTCAGGAGTTCGAATCTCCTAGGGTCCACCAAAAACGTTCTAATTCCATTCTACTGTGTCACTTGCCCTCGTCGCTCGAACGCGTACGGGTGTACGCTTATCTCGTCTCCTCGGGCGGGTTCCTTGTAGAATGGAATTAGAACGTTTTTGGTGTGGGTGGTGGTGGTGGTGGGGGAGGGGAACGCCGGCACTTTGTGCGGCTGAAATAGAATAGGGGAAGTACATTTGGGGGAGGGGAACGCCGGCACTTTGTGCGGCTGAAATAGAATAGGGGAAGTATATTTGGGGGAGGCGCCGGGGGGATTGTGCGACTGGTTGGGAATGTGGAGAGGTATATTTGAGATGATATTGAAGGTGAGATGGACGGGTTAGTAAAAAAGTGGTACAAAATTTATAGTCATAATAATAATATTATATGTTATTGGCTGGTGATATTTCCTCATTCAAAAGATTATGAAAAAACTGACTGATCCAGCGCTTAAAAAACTATTAGTGGCCTTGGTTTTGTATTTAACTGCAATATTTGCGGCAAATACGCTTGGACTGAAAATTATGCCATTTATATTTGGGACTCATTTGTCTGTTGCTGTTTTTTCTTTTCCTGTTGTGTTCTTGATGACGGATGTCGTTGGTGAGATATATGGACGGGCTATTGCGAAACAGTTTGTTTATGCTGGGTTTTTGAGTATTGCTATATTCATAGCATTATCATATATATCCCTTTGGATGCCATGGGCGGAAAATGGGATGTGGGTTAAGGATTCTTATGAAGAGGTATTTGGAATTTCGATTAGAATGGCAATTGCTTCTTTGGTGGCGTTTTTAATTGCAGAGTATCAGGACGTTGTTGCTTTCTTTTTCTTTAAAGAAAAACTTGGCAAGGATCGTTTTTGGTTAAGGTCTTTTTTGTCGAATTTGTGGTCTCAATTGTTGGATACGACTTTATTTATGATAATTGCGTTTGTTGGAGTTTATTCATTCGACACAATCGTTGGATTAATTATCGCATGGTGGTTGTATAAGGTTGCGATGGGAATTATTTACACTCCGTTATCATATCTTGGGTTGAGATTATTGAGGGATAATACAAAAGAATAAAAATTATATGAAAGTTACACCGGTTGAAACTAGAGTTTTTATTGAGAATGAAAGTATTGTCGATTTTATCTGTGAGCATATTCCTGTCATTGAGGAAAATGCTGTTCTTGCAGTTACTTCAAAGATTGTGGCTTTGGCAGAGGGGAGAACGGAGGAGTTTGTTGATGAAAAACGGAAAGTGGAATTGATTTGTGAGGAAAGTGAAGAAGCTATGGAGACGAAGTGGTGTTGGTTGACTGTTAAGGATGGTATTTTGATGCCTTCGGCTGGAATAGACGAATCGAATTCGGCAGGAGGAAAGTTGATATTATTGCCGAAGGATAGTTATGAGGCGGCAGATAAAATTAGGAATGCTCTTAGGGAAAAATTTCAATTAAATTCACTAGGTATAATTCTAACAGATAGCAGGATTATGCCATTTAGGGCAGGGGTAACTGGAGTTCCACTTGGATATGCAGGGATAAAAGGAATTCGAGATTATATTGGGGAAAAAGATATTTTTGGCCGGGAAATGAAGATGGCGCGAACTAATGTTGTTGATTGTTTATCGGCTACTGCGGTTTTATTAATGGGAGAATGTGCTGAGCAGATTCCATTAGTTGTCATTGAAGACGCTCCGGTTGAGTTTTGTGATCACGTAGATCGGGATGAGTTGAAGATTGATATTGAAGATGATTTGTATAAACCTTTCTTTGGCAGTCGCTGATTTTTTTAGGATTCGGGGATAGACTTTAGAAGTTGGAGGTGTTATATTGCGCCTACTATTTGCCATTATTTTGCAATTATGATTTTGTCTGATAAGGACATAAAGGCCATGATTTCTTCAGGAGAATTAGTTGTTGAGTCTGAAGACGGGAAACATCTGGAGAATATTCATTGTGCATCAATGGATTTTCGACTTGGTAAACATTTTAAAGTTTATAAGCATGCTAATCAGGCTGTTTTGGACCCTACAAAGCCTGAAACTCTTCAAAATATGACTACCATGGTTGAGATTACAGAAGATGGAACTCCGTTTATTCTCCAACCAGGCGAATTTGTCCTGGGGGTAACTATGGAAAAGATAAAATTACCTGACAATTTAGTGGCACGATGTGAGGGGCGCAGTTCAATTGGAAGGCTTGGCATTATTATTCATTCAACTGCTGGTTATATTGATCCTGGTTTTGAAGGGACAATTACTTTAGAGATGACTAATATAAACAGAATGCCGGTTGCGCTGTATCCTGGTATGCGAATTGGCCAGTTTGCATTTGATCGCATGAGCTCATCTGCGGAAACACCTTATAATCGTAGAAAAGGTTCGAAATATTTGAATCAAGTTTTACCAGAAGAAAGTAGAGTGACAATAGATAAAGAGTTTCTTAAAAATAAATAATTATGTCTTTCAAACCTGTAAAGAATAATGAAAATCTTGCTGAGTTAGAGTTAGAAAAACTGGATTATTGGAAAGAAAAAAATACTTTTCAAAAGTCCATGGATCAAAGAAAAAATGCTAAAAAAGTTGTTTTCTTCGATGGTCCTCCTTTTGCAAACGGTCTTCCGCATTATGGACATTTAATGGTTTCCTCGTTAAAGGACGCAGTTGCTCGTTATTGGACAATGAAGGGCTATTATGTGCCCAGGGTTGCTGGTTGGGATTGTCATGGGGTGCCTGTCGAAAATGAAATAGAAAAAGCACATGATATTCAGGGGCGTGCTGACATCGAAAAACTTGGAATAACAAAGTTTAATGCTGATTGTAGGGCCTCAGTTTTTAAGTATAAAAAGGAGTGGGAGCAGGTGGTTGAGCGGTTGGGAAGATGGGTGGATTTTGAGAATGCCTACGCGACTTTGGACAATAAATACATGGAGTCGATTTGGTCAGTATTCAATACCATTTGGAAAAAAGGCCTTGTATATCAGGGACATAAACCAATGCATATTTCTACGGCATTGGAAACTCCTCTGAGTAATTTTGAGGCATCACTTAACTATAAAGACGTTACTGACTATTCTTTAACGTCCAAATTTGAGTTGGTTGATAAGCCTGGGGTTTATTTATTAGCTTGGACTACTACACCTTGGACATTACCTGGAAATCAAGCTTTGGCGGTTGGGAAAGAGATAAAGTATATAGAAGTAGAATCAGATGGTGAAAAATATATTTTGGCTGAGGAATTGGTAGAGGCTGTGTTTAAAGAGAAGGGCTTTAAAAAAGTTGGGGACATTAAAGTGAATGAACTAATCGGAAAAAAATACAAACCTCTTTTTGATTATTATGCTGATGTACATTCCGATAATTTCCAAATATTTGAGGGTGATTTTGTTACAACTGAGAGTGGAACAGGAATTGTGCATATTGCAGGTGGATTTGGTGAAGATGATTACAATTTGGTTAAAGAGAAAGGGCTGGAGCCAATTTGCCACGTAGAAATGAATGGCAATTTTAAAAATGAAATTACTGATTTTGCGGGGAAATATGTACGTGGACAAGATCAAAATGTTGCAAAATTCTTAGAGAAGAAAGGACTTTTCTTTTCAGGAGAAAATTATCGACATTCATATCCTCACTGTTGGCGTACTGATACTCCATTGTTGAATTATGTCACTGATTCGTGGTTTATTCGCGTCACTGATGTTAAGGATAAATTGCTTAAAAATAATCAAAAAATTAATTGGCAGCCTTCACATATAAAAGATGGTCGTTTTGGGAAGTGGTTAGAAGGTGCCCGTGATTGGAGTATTTCAAGAAGTCGTTATTGGGGATGTCCTATTCCAATTTGGGCAAATGAAAATGGAGATCAAATTTGTGTGGGGTCAATAAAAGAACTAGATAAATTGACTAATGGCAAGCTTCCGCTTGATGAGCAGGGGGATTTGGATTTGCATAAGCCTTATGTTGACGATATTAGTTTTGTTCATCCAGATCATAAGGATTCAATAGATCCAAAATATCTTATGAGGCGGATTCCAGAGGTTTTTGACTGTTGGTTTGAAAGCGGATCGATGCCATATGCTCAAATTCATTATCCTTTTGAGAATGAGAAGGTTTTTAATGATAGTTTTCCGGCTGATTTTATAATTGAGGCTATTGATCAAACACGTGGCTGGTTTTATACATTGCATGTTATTGCATCAATATTGTTTGATAAGCCAGCTTTCAAGAATATTATTTGTACTGGGCATATAAATGCGGCGGATGGGGAAAAGCTTTCTAAGAGTAAGAAGAATTATCCAGATCCCACTGCACTATTTGCTGAAAAGGGAGTTGATGCAATTCGATTTTATTTATGTCAATCACCTGTAGTCTTGGGAGAAGGAGTCAGGTTTTCCGAGCAGCATGTTGACGAATTCATGAAGAAATTCAATTTGACGATTTGGAATACATATAGCTTCTTCGTGACATATGCCAATATTGATGGTTGGACTCCAGAAAAGTTAGTTAGAAACTTCAAGCCTAAAAATGCTTTGGATAAATGGGTACTTTCTGAATTGAACACCTTGCTCAAAACTTCTACTGAAGAGATGGATGATTATAATGTAATGAAGGCCACCAGGCCGATGGTGAATTTTATCGACAATCTTTCAAATTGGTATGTAAGACGTTCAAGAAGACGTTTTTGGAAGTCAGAGAATGATTCTGACAAGAATGAGGCATATCAGACTTTGTATACTGTTCTTATTGTCTTCTCAAAGATGTTAGCTCCCTTCATGCCTTTTATGGCTGAAGAAATTTATAGGAATTTATCTGATTGTGAGTCTGTGCATTTAGGCGATTGGCCTAAATTTAGAAAAGAATTTATGAATGAAAAGCTAAATGAGCAAAATTATTTAGTTAGAGAGATTGTAGCTATGGGGCATCAAGTCAGAGCTGCGCAAAAAATAAAAGTTAGGCAGCCTTTGGAGCTTGTGGAAGTAGCTTTACCTGCAGGTGCGGACAAAAAGTTAGTTCAGTCTCAGACAGATGTAATTGCAGAAGAATTAAATGTAAAAGAGGTGCGATTCATGGATATTGAAAGTTTGGGGGATAGAATACAAAAAGTGTTAAAGCCAAATGCAAAACTATTGGGACCCAGATTTGGGGCCTTGATACAGGATATAATTAAGGAAGCAAAGGCAGGTAACTTTGAAGAAGTAGAGAATGGAGTTGAAATAAAAGGATTGTCTGTTGAAGGTGGTAAAACCGTGGTTTTGTCAGAAGGTGAATATGAGCTTGAGACGACTTCTGCAGAGTCAGACACGGACACAGATTCTGCAAGTAGCAAAGGAATTACCGTAATTCTACATACTAATATAACTGAAGAACTCTTAAAAGAAGGATATGCTCGGGAAGTGGTTCGAGCCATTCAAGATCTCCGAAAGGATGCGGATTATGAAGTTAGTGACCATATAATTTTGGAAGTTGTTGCTGACAAGAAAATGGCAGAGGCAGTGACAGAACATGCAGATTATATTGTTGCAGAAACGTTGGCCAATGAGTTGATTCAGAAAGGGGATATGGAGTGGGACAAGGAAACTGAATTAACAATTGACTCACATCTGGTTCGAATTTATATTCGCAAGGACTAGAGTTATTTGACCCCAAATATTAAAAGTGATATAAGTCACTCGGCTTAAAGATTAATAGTATAAATATGCTTGAATTCCTTAAATATTTTCAATTAGTTGTTTCTGTTCTTTTGATAATTGCAATTTTGTTGCAAAACAAGACTGCTGGCTTTTCTGCCGGGACAATGACTTCGACAACATCAATTCAAACCACTAAAAGAGGGGCTGAAAAGGTGATTTTCAATGCAACAATCTTGTTTGGGTTCCTTTTTGTTGCAAGTTCCATTATCTTCTTGTTTTTGTCTTAGCTAAATCTAGATAAAGCAAATGAAAAAAATTTGGAATATATTCATGCGAGTTCTAAAGGCATTTACATTGGAAGAAAGAGTGCTTTCTTTAGTTTTTTTGGTATTGATGTCTTTTTTCACTTTTCGTGCAGTACTGTTTTTGATAAACCCAATGTCTGCTTTTGCTGATAGTGGAATTTTTACGGAGGGTGTGATTTCTAGTAAACCGATACTAATAAACCCGCTGTATACTGATTTTTCTCAGGCAAATAGGGATGTTTCAGCGTTGGTTTTTTCTGGGTTGTTGAAATATGATCCAAAATTAATGGCTTTTGTGGATGATTTGGCTTCGTTAAAGGTTGAAGGAGAAGGAAAAGAGTATCTTTGTACATTGAGAGATGGTGTATTGTGGCATGACGGTGAGCCTCTGACAATTGATGATGTGATGTTTACTTTTGAATATATTCAAAATCCTGAATTCCAAAACTCTCTTATTAAAGCAAATTTTCAAGGTGTAAAAATAGAAAAAGTAGACGAAAAAACTGTAAAATTTGTACTGAGTTCCCCAAATTCATTTTTTGTATCAAACTTAAATGTTGGAATTTTACCAAAACATCTATTGTCGGACATTGCTGTTTCAGACTTACCAGTGAGCAAATTTAATCTTCAGCCCGTTGGAACCGGCCCATATCGGGTTTTGTCACCAGTTGAGTTCGCAAATGATGGTAAACAGAAGGTCGCTCTAAAACAGTTTATTGATTATTATTCAGTCAAACCTACTATTACAGAAATCAGGTTCACTGTTTATCCTGACGAACAAATGTTGTTGAAGGACAAAGCCTCAATAAATATAGTTTCACGAGTTTCTGGCCAGGTTTCAGAGTTGGTTTATGACGAGCGCTGGAATACAGAAGGCTATACTTTACCTCAATATACTGCAGTATTTTTTAATACAGAAAGTGACGTTTTGAAGAAATCAAAAATGCGTATTGCTTTGTTAAAATTAGTTAATAAAGAGGAGTTGATGGCTACTTTAGATAATAAAATAAGAGTAGATACGCCATTGATGGAGTTAAACCAGGAAGAGTGGCTGAATAAGCCTGATTTGAATGAAGCAAATGGTGCTTTGTTTGATTCTGGGTATAAGTTCAAGAAAGATGATGACGGAGAGGTTTTGGAGGACGAGGTTTACAGGAGGGGTAGTGATGAGAAGGAATTGGAGCTTAGTTTAGTCGCACGTCAGTTTATACCTGGGTCATATCAGGCAAGTGAAATAGAAAAGACAGTTACTTATTTGATTGAGGCATGGAAAAAGGGAGGAGTGAAAATTAATTTGCAGATGCTTGAGGAGCAAGACTATTTGGGAGCCTTAAATAAAAAGGAATATGATATGATTTTGGCTGGACAGAGCATGGGATATAACTTGGACACATTTACATTTTGGCATTCCAGTCAGATAAAGGAGGGGGGACTAAATCTTTCAAAATTCATGAGTTTTGCGGCAGATCAGCAAATTGAAAAGATAAGAGAAACATTTGATAAAGACGACAAACAGGAACGAGAGGAAAAGTTGGCCGAGATTATTTCGAATGAGGTGCCAGCCGTGTTTTTGTACAGACCTAGTTATCTATTGCTGACTGATGGTAAAGTGAAAAACATAAAACTTTCAAACTTGTCTTATGAAAGCGACCGTTTTGTAAATATCTCAGATTGGTGTATAGGTAAAGAGTGCTAATAATCTAACATATACTAATATGAAGGTAATCTTTTTGGATAATATTAAAGGAGTCGGCCGAAAAGGAGAGGTGAAGAATGTCGCTGATGGTTATTATCAGAACTTTTTGTCTCCTAGAAAACTGGCTAGGATTGCTACTTCTGATGCTATTGCGCATGCAGAGACACGAATGAAGAAGGAAATAGTTGAAAAAGAACGTTTGCAGGAAGAGTCAGGTATGGTGAGGGACAAATTAGATGGCTTAACAATAGATATAAAGGGCAAGGCCAATGGTTTGAAGCTCTATGCTGCATTAACTACAGATAACTTAATACAAGAGGTCTTAGAAATAGCTAAGATAAGACTAGAAAAAAAGAATTTCCCTGCCAAGTTAAGTTTGAAAGATGTGGGAAAACAAAAAGTTGAGATTAAGTTGGCCAATGGTTTAACTGCTACATTGACGGTCAATATTTTAGCTGATCCAAGTTAAATATGACCAAAGGAAAGATTTTGGCTATTGATTATGGTGGTGCTGCCATTGGATTGGCTGTATCTGATATTGATAGGCAAATGGCTTTTGGCAGAGGAGTTTTGCGAAAGATGACTTTAGAGCAGATTTTCCAGAAAATTATGGAATTAGTAGAAGATGAGTCAATTGTGTTGATTCTGATTGGTTTACCCCTTGGGAAAGAGGGGGAAGAAACAAAGCAAACTGAAAAAATTCGAGCTTTTGCAGAGAAAATGAGTAACTTTCTTACTGAAAATGGATTAAATATAGATATAGACTATATTGATGAGTCATTTAGTACTTTTGAGGCTGGCAATATTCTGAAGGAACTTGGGGTGAAGGGAAGGGACAGAAAAACCACGGAAGATGAGATGGCAGCAATAATTCTGGTTCACCGATATATAGACTTTAGACCTTAAATAAGGTAAAATAATTTAATAGAGATAAAACAAAATCAATGAGTTTTGCGACCATGGCAAATTGGGTGTTAGGGATAGCGGTTGGGATATATGTTTTTGCTATACTTTTGGAAATATTTGCGTCTTGGCGTCAGAAGAATGGCAAGACCGAGGAAGAAAACGTAGTCTTGATGGTTAGGGTTGCCAAAGATAATGAAACGGGTCCATTGGTTGCAGAACAGGTCTTTTCAACAATTCATAGTATTGTCTCAAATATTGGTCTGTGGGATAGGATAAAAGGTATTCGTCATGAGAAAATGTCATTTGAAATCGCTAACGTTGGTAGAAGTATACGGTTTTATGTGCAGTTTCCCTCTAGACTAAGAAATTTAGTAGAAGGACAAATTTATGCTCAATATCCTCATGTAGAAATTGAAGAAGTAGAAGATTATACAATGTCTAAGCCATTGGAGGTTGCTCACAATTTTGCTGAGTCTGATATTTCAGAACGAGATAAACAAGTAGTTATTCATAAGGCAACTGAAAAGCTTAATTTTAATTATGTTAATCCAATGGAGACAGCTGTTGGGGCAGAGCTTTCGTTTACTAATTTCGATTTTTTTCCAATTAAGCAATATACTCAATTTGAAGACAAATCTACAAAGATGAATGTTGATCCTTTGTCTGGTATTACTGCAACGTTGGCCAAGTTTTCAGATCCGGATGAACAAGCTTGGATTCAGTACGTTTTTAGTCCTGTATCGGAAAAGCGAGGGAAGTATTTGCAGAAATCGTATGAGGCATTTGCGTCTTTCAAAAAGAAATTTTTTCAAAAATGGTATTATAATTTCTTTGTTAAATCTTCAAGTTTGCGAAGAATTATTTTTTTTCCGATTACGCTGTTTTTATCACCGAATCGTTATAAAGTTGTTACTCCAGAGAAAGAGGGAAAGGAGAGTGTTCAACCAGCCAATGAGAAGCTGTCTGGTTTGTTATTTAATGTAAGTATCAGAATAGTCTATGTTCCGAGAGTTCGAAATTTGTCTGCTGCAATGGTTAAACTTAAGGAAATTGCAGGATCATTCAAGCAGTTTAATATGCCTACTCTAAATGGTTTCGCTCTGTCAAAAATTTACAAGGATTCAAGTATTGTACAAAGATATCGTTCAAGACTGATAGAAAACCCAATGATCTTGAATGTAAAGGAAATGGCTACCATATTTCATTTGCCAAATTTAACAGTTCAAACTCCTAATATTTATTGGGTGCGTTCCAAAAAATTAGAACCTCCGAATGATTTACCAAAGGCATCTACTGATAAAGATGCACCGGTTACTTCAATGGGCAATACGAATTATCGTGGAGTTGAAATGGAATTTGGAATTAAAACATTAGATAGACGTCGTCATATATACATTATTGGAAAGACGGGTATGGGGAAATCCACTTTGTTGGAAAACATGGTGTTTTCAGATATACAGGCTGGAAGAGGAGTTGCGGTTGTGGATCCTCATGGAGATTTGGCTGATGCAGTTTTGGATTTTGTCCCTTCATGGCGGACGAATGATGTGATAATTTTTGATCCGTCGGATAGGGAATGGCCTATAGCATTTAATATGCTAGAAAACATTGATCCGTCTTTAAATTCAATTGTTACTTCTGGATTAGTTGGGATTTTTAAGAAGATTTATGCGCATAGTTGGGGTCCAAGACTGGAGCATATTTTGCGAAATACAGTTATGGCGTTGTTAGAGTATCCGAATACAACGATGCTTGGGATTCCGCGAATTTTGCAAGATCGGGATTTTAGGAAGCGAGTGGTTCGCAAAATACAAGATCCAATTGTTAAGAGCTTTTGGATAAATGAATTTGAGATGATGGAGCCTCGTCAAAAAATTGAAGCAATTTCGCCAATTTTAAATAAAGTTGGACAGTTTCTATCTAGTCCGATTGCGCGAAATGTTTTAGGGCAAGTTAATTCCAAAATTGATTTTAGATGGGCTATGGATAATGGGAAAATCATTGTAGTTAATCTTTCTAAGGGGAAAATTGGAGAGGATACTTCAACTCTTTTAGGTTCCATGATTATTACGAAATTCCAAATTGATGCTATGAGCCGAGCGAATATTCCAGAAAAAGATCGTAAAGATTTTTATCTTTATGTGGATGAGTTTCAGAATTTTGCTACAGATGCTTTTGCTACGATTTTATCCGAAGCTCGTAAGTATAGACTGAATTTGACTATGGCTAACCAGTATATTGCACAAATGCCAGAAGAAGTTCGGGATGCAGTATTTGGAAACGTTGGTAGTATTTTGAGTTATCAAGTTGGATTTGATGACGCTGAGTATTTATCGCAGCAATTTGCAGAGGAGGCTTTGCCAAATGATCTTGTGAACTTGAATAAATTTACAGCCTATATGAGGCTTTTGAATGATGGAATGCCTTCGAAGACTTTTTCATTGAATGCTTTGCCACCTCCGGATTTTGAAATTGATGATGCAAGACGTGAAAAAGTAATTCGATTGGCTCGTGAAAGATATTGCTCACCACGTGCCGTGGTTGAAGACAAGATCATGCGATGGAGCAAAGGAATTGATGTTGATGAAGATGCCAATTCAGCACTGCTTGGAGCAGGGGAAAAGGATAAGCTCGATGCTCCTAAGAAGAAAATTACTGTGGATAAGAATAAGCTCCTGCTTGAAAGTAAGAAGGAGCCTAACGAAAACAGTAAATAATTCTGTTTAATCTTTTTTTAACGCTTCAATTCCCGGCAATGTTCCTTTTTCGAGGAATTCCAACATTGCTCCTCCACCTGTAGAGACGTGAGCGAAGTGTTTCTTGCTGATTTTAAGGGTCTTTAATGCGTTGATGGTGTCTCCACCTCCAATGATAGTATTGGCCCCCTTATTCGATGCCTTAACGATAGCTTTCGCGATAGTTCGAGTACCACTTCTGAATGGTTGATATTCATATACTCCCATTGGGCCATTCCAAATAATGGTTCTGGAATTTTTAATTATCTTAGCAAAGTGTTTGGCTGAATTTGGGCCGATGTCTAATATCATTTTATCTTTTGGTACATTTTTCCCTCTAATTTTAGATACTAGAATTGCATTGGATGGCTTTTTTGCTACTAAGAATTCATATGGTAGGTGAACATTTTTACTTTGTCGTCGGATTCTAGTTTCAAGTGATTTTGCGGTGCTGATTTTATCTTTTTGGACTAGGGAATTTCCAATTTCAAAGTTCTTTGCTGCTAAGAATGTATTTGCAATGCCGCCTCCGAAAATAAAGTGATCAACTATTCCAGAAAAGCTTTTGATTAATTCAATTTTGGTGTCGATTTTTGCTCCGCCGATAATTAATGTCACGGGGGATCTGAGCATTGTATGCACAGTACTTAAGTGTTTAATTTCCATCGTTAAAAGGTCTCCTGCGAAGGAAGGGAGATAGTTTGTGATTGCTTCGACTGATGCATGTGCTCTGTGTGCGCATGCAAAAGCATCGTCTATATATATGTCACCAAGGCTTGCTAATTTCTTTGCAAATCTTTCGTCGTTTTTTTCTTCCTCTTTGTGAAATCTTAGGTTTTCTAGTACTACGATTTGTTTTGGTCTTAATTTAGCGCAAAAACTATCAATTTCTTTTCCGATACAATCTTTTTTAAAATATACTTTTTTGCGTAGAAGAAATGATAATCTTTTTGAGATAGGTTTTAAACTGAGGTTAGGATCCTTTTTCCCATTGGGGCGTCCAAGATGAGAAATTATTACAATGCTACATTTTTCTTTTAGTAGTTTTTTGATAGTTGGTAGACTGGCTCGTATTCTTGTGTCGTTTGAGATTCTTTTCCCTTTCATTGGCACATTATAATCAACTCGAAGAATCACTTTCTTGTTTCTTAAACTTGTCTTTCGAAAGTTCTTAATTTTCATTGTATTGCTTTTTTATTAATGATTTTTTTTATTCTAATCCAATTTTATCAATTATTCATCTTTTTTTCATTTTGGCTTCACGGAAGCGTTTTATTTTACTGTTGTTGTATTAATAACCACATAAAAATGAGAACTATGAATAAGGTGCTTTTAATTGGAAACTTAACCCGTGATCCAGTGATGACAGAATTGGATTCAGGTAATAAAATGGCCAAATTTACTTTGGCTACGAACAGAAATTGGATTGCAAAGAATGGCTCCAAAAAAGAGTTAACTGATTTTCACAGCATTGTTGTTTGGAGAGGATTGGCCGAAACTTGTTTTGAATATTTGAAAAAAGGAGCAGCAGTATTAGTAGAGGGGACTTTGACTACTAATAAATACAAGGACAAAGAGGGAATTCCTAAAAAATCGATACAAGTACATGCTGAGGAAGTGAACTTTATTACTTATAATAAAAAAAAGGATGTGGATGAGATAAATTTAGTTACTGTGGAAGAGGAATAGAAATCACTTCTTGACTACAATTTTAGTTTTTAAATATATTCATGTACTATTGGGAAGAAATAACCATTAGTACATGTTTTTTAGTGTTGTTATTCCGACATATAACCGGGCTGACATTTTAAGGAAAGCATTGGAGGCTTACTATAATCAATCCGTAAAGGAAGTTGATTATGAAATTATTGTAGTGAATGATGGTGGCTCTGATCACACTGCAAAAGTTGTACGTGAATTTAAGAAGAAACATAAGAATATTCGATATTTATGGCAGAAGAATTTGGGCAGGGGGCCTGCGAGAAACAAAGGAATTAAAGCCGCTAAAGGGAAAGTAATTCTATTTGGACAAGATGATATTATCCCAACAAATGATTTTTTGTATGAGCATCAAAAATATCATTATTTGTATCCTGAAGAAAATTCAGTAGTTTTGGGGTTTACCGCTTGGCATCCAGAATTGAAAATTAATAATATTATGAAGTGGATGGTGAATGGATCGTCGATATTTGGTTTTTTTGGTGGACATCAGTTTGCTTATGAAAAGCTTAAAGGGAAACTCTTGGCAGATCATAATTTCTTTTATACTTCTAATCTCTCTTTAAAGAGATCGTTTCTGAAAAAGTTCCCTTTTGATCCAGATTTTGAGGGCTATGGGTGGGAAGACATTGAGCTGGGTTATAGAATGCAAAAAGAAGCAAAGATGAAACTGTTTTATAATTCCTGGGCAGTTGCATATCATTATCACCCTATGAAAGAAACTGACCTACCAGAGCAAATGGAGTCTGTGGGCCGGACGGCTGTTGTTTTTCATAAAAAGTGTCCAGAGCTTTCTAAAGTGCCAGGTTTTGTTAAATCGTCACTGTTTCGAATAATTGGTTCATGGCCGGTGGTTACGGTTTTGAGATTTATAAAGTGGTTATCAAAGGATAAATATCATAGTCTTTACTATTACACCTTGTCTAAGAGGCATTTTATGAAAGGGTTACGACAGGGAAGAAAAAAGCTAAAGATAGAAAAAAAGTCATAATTTTGTTATAATAATAAGGATATTCGGCAATTAACGTGAAAAATAAAAAAATAAAAAAACTAGTAAGTTTGTTATTGGTGACGGTGCTCACGGTTTTTACTTTGAGTGGTTGTTTTAAGAAAACTGTAGAACAGAAAGCTGTTGCTGCTAAACCTGTTGAACTTGTTTATTATAAGCTATTTGACGGAGAGGATGTGATGAGGCCTTTGATACAGCAATATGCTACTACTCATCCGATGGTAACAATAAAGTATAAAAAGTTTGAGGATCAGGAAGATTACTACAGGACAATTTTGAATGAGTTAGCAGAAGGGGAGGGGCCAGATATAATGTCTGTTCCGAATTATTGGATAAAGAAAAACTCAAAAAAGATTGCTCCGCTAGATCCTAGTTTTGCAAGCACTCAAGATTTTGCTGACACTTTTGTTAGCGTTGCAGAAAAGGATTTGGTATTCACAGACCCACGTGACGGTGTGAGGAAAATTTTTGCATTACCTATGACGGTGGATACTCTTGCATTGTATTATAATAAGTCGTTGTATGAGGATCGTGTTCCTTCTCGTGGCCGTCCAGGAACTACATGGGATGAGTTTAAGGAGGATGTTTTTCAATTAACAAAAGCAGATAATAGTTTTGAGCGTTTTGAGGTTGCAGGTACGGCAATAGGACGCTCTGACAATATTGCCAGGGCTATGGATATTTTATATTTGTTGATGCTTCAGTATAAAGTGAAGTTTTATAATGATGAATTAACAAAGGCTGAGTTTTCCAGACAAAATGCTATTGGTTCAGAGAGTGTAAGTTATAATCCGGCAACAAAAGCTTTAGAAACTTATACAAGTTTTGGTTTGGCATCACAGAAAAATTACTCATGGAATGAGTATATGGCGGATAGTAATTCGGATGTAAAAGAGGTGGAGGCTTTTGCCAGAGGAAAAGTAGCAACTATTTTTGGATATTCTTATCTATACGAGCAAATTTTAGATCAAATAGAGCAATTGAAGAGACAAAGTGTGAAGACAATTGATCCAAGCGTGATTAAACTGAGTCCAGTTCCACAAGTAAATAATCCTGATACTTCAACTGAAAAACGAGATGCATATGCAAATTATTTTGTAGAAACAGTTGGACGAAATTCTGAAAATCCGGATATTGCGTGGGACTTCTTGATGTTTCTTACAACTCAGGAAAATTTGAAATATTATAATGAACAGACTCATCGACCGACTTCCCGTAGGGATTTGATTGAAGAACAAACACAGGATGGTACTTATGGCGTTTTTGCAGAACAGGTAGGGTATGCAGAAAGTATTTTAGTTTATGACTGGGAAGTTTACAGTGAAAGTTTTAGTGGGGCGATTGATGCAGTGCTTGCCACAACTAGCAAAGAAAAAGAAGCGCTACGTGTTGTTGAGGAGTCAATCAATAAAATTTTACCAATGGGGGGGATTTTACCTGCTCCATCTATAATTCCATCTGTGGAGGGATAGATGCTTTTAAATGGAGCCCCAAGAAATGTTATCCTGGACAAAGAAAGTCGTCCCGCGCAAGGAAAGTCATCCCGCACAAAGCGTGTCATCCCGGACAAAGAATGTCATCCCGGACTTGATCCGGGATCCATCCTGTATTTTCTGTGTCTACATATAGCTAGCCATGGGCCCCGGATCAAGTCCGGGGCGACAGGGATGACAGGGGCGACAGGGATGACAGGGGTGATACGAGCGTCATCGGTGACTGGGGAGATGGCTGACAACAGGTTTAGTTGAAAAACATTCAGAATAACAGTAATAATATATGTGTGTATTAAAGTTTTTTAAGTGCGCAAGTTTTTACATCCACAGGCATTGAGTCGTTTTTTCTTAAAATTGTTTCTGTTAACATTTCCGTTTCAGATACAAACTTTATTGTATAAGGCTGATTTTATTTCTGGTCAGTTTAATTACTTTGTTACTTTTTTTATTACGATAAGTGAAGTTTTGCTGATTCTTTCGGTATTATGTTGGGCTGTTGGACAAATTTTTTACCCACAAAAAAAAGGTGGGACTGAACTGGTGAAGCCGCTGGAAGTGACTTTTTTGGGAGCGTTGTTGGGAATTGTAATGTGGAATCTATTGTCGGTGTTTTGGGCTGTGGATAAAGAATTGGCGTTGCTTGCTGCACTACGTTGGTTTGAGTTCTCTGTATTAATTTTTGTTTTAGGGAGGGGGGTGTTGCCCAAGGACGTTGTTTTGAAATACTTGTTTTGGGGCGCTTTTGTACAGGTCATTATTGGTTTGGGGCAGTATTTAAAGCAAGGAAGTGTAGGCTTGTATGTTTTGGGTGAGCCAAGGTTGGGGGCGGATTATTTTAATATTGCTAAGATTGATTTGGGTGGTGAAAAGATTCTCAGATCATATGGAACTTTTTCTCATGCAAATATTTTTGGGGGATATCTATTTGTTTGTTTGTCGCTGTTAATTCAAAGCTTAAACAAAAAGGACTATATAAACCGTTCACATTTTATTGTTGTATTTTTGATGGGGCTGTTAATCAGCTTTTCTCGTTCTGCGTGGGTTGCATTCTTTGTGTTTTTGATAATGCTTATTGTTCTCAAGGCTACGAAGGTTAATTGGAAACAGCTAATTCTGACATTGGCTCTGATAATGTTTATTTTGGTTGTGTTTAGCCTGGATAGAGTGATTTTAGCAAGGATTATTGATTTTTCCCTAAATGCTTGGGACGAGAGGCTTATTTTCTCAGGAGTTGCTCGAGAAATTATCTTTGAGAACCCTCTTTTGGGAATTGGCTCTGGAAATTTTGTTTTGTCGATGCCTACTTTTGTTGGAGTGACTTTGTCTCCTTGGGTATTTCAACCTGCTCACAATTTCTTTTTGATGGTCTTAAGCGAGATTGGAGTGTTTGGACTTATGTTTTGGATTGTTCTCTTCTTTACATCCGTGAAGATGATGTTTGCTTCGGTTCATCGACTGGCTACTTCCCAAAAATTTCCTGGAAAAGCCTATTTAGGACTTTTTGTAGGATTGTTGGTTGTTCTGATGATGGATCATTATTTCTATACTATGTGGGCTGGGCAGGTGATGTTGGCTATAGTATTTGGAATGGTTTATTTAGATTACAGAAAAAGGCAAATGGAGTTAATTGCTAAATAATTGTCTGTTACCAGATAAAAAGACATCAGCGTTTAGCGCACTTTTTCCTTCTAGTTGGAGTTTGAGTATTTCGATAGTTCCATTTTTACACCCAAGGAAAATTTGATTCTTGGTTGTTGCAAAGGCCCCTGTGGATAGCGATTCTTCAGTGGAAATTTTTATTTCTAATAATTTTAGCTTTTTATCCTGAAAGTCCATAAATATTCCGGGCCAAATTATAAATGCTCTCCAGCGATTAAAAATTTCTTCTGAAGTCATGGTTTTGGGGGCGATATGTCCATCTTCTTTGTCGATTTTTTCACAATAAGTGGCTTTTGCCTCATCTTGCGGATTTGCTTTCAGTTTACCGGTTTTAACATCAAGCAGGATATCTGGGAGAGCTTCAGACCCTCTGTTTGAGAGTTTCTCACGCAGAGTAATGTCATTGTCGTCCAACAAAATTTCTTGATTTAAAACTTTGTAAACTGCTCCAGTATCCATGCTTAAATCCATTTGCATAATAGAGAGTCCAGTTTCTGTGTCTCCATTTAATATGGATTCCTGAATTGGGGAGGCTCCTCTGTATTTGGGTAAAATAGAGCCATGTACGTTGATTGGAGCAATTTTGGGAATATCTAGTACCTTTTTACTAATTATTTGACCATATGCAACTACAACTAAGAATTCAGGGGATAGGTTTTGTAATTGAGTGATAAGAGCTTTGTCTTTGTTAAGACGAGTTGGCTGATAGACAGGTATATCTAGCTCCTGGGCAGTTACCTTTACTGGTGATGCCGTTAATGTTTTTTTTCTGCCTGTTGGCTTGTCTTCTTGCGTTATGACCCCCAAAACTTCAAATTTATCATTTTCGGCTAATTCTCTCAGAAAAGGACAAGAGAATTGCGGTGTACCTAGGAACACAACTGTTGTTTTATCGCTCATTGTAACTTGCTCTTTGATAGTATTAATACTAGAATTAAACACTAATTTTTAAGTTCGGGCAAAGAATTATATTTATGCAAGAAATGTTTTTACAAGCAGAAACGCTAATAAAGCGGGCCCACAAAATCCTGTGTATTTCGCATAAGAAACCTGATGGAGATACTATTGGCTCGACTATTGCTCTTTCTAATGTTTTGCGAAGCATGGAAAAAGAAGTAGTGATTGCTTGTATTGATGATATTCCGGAAAAATTTTCCTTTTTAGATGGTGTTCAAAGATTTGTGAAGGAATTCGATTTTCGTGAATTTGATTTGATAATTGTTTCGGATGCTGGAGCCTCGTATATGACTCGATATCATGAAATTTATCCAGATATTTTTAAAGGCGAAATACCTGTTATTAATATTGACCATCATGCATCAAATGATGATTTTGGTACTTTGAATATCGTTGATATTAACAGTGCTTCTACAACTTTGGTTTTGTATAAAATGTTTGTGTTTTTGAATATTAACATTACTCCTGAAATGGCGATGGCTTTGTTGTGTGGGATTTATAATGATACTGGTGGTTTGATGCATTCAAATACTACTTTGGAAGTTTTTGAAATTACTGGGAAGCTGGTGGAACTTGGAGGGCGCACAAATATTATTGCAAAAAATCTTTTTAGAAATACTTCGATTTCATCTTTGAAAGTTTGGGGTCGTGCTTTGGAAAGAACGACTGTTAATGATCAGGGCGTTGTGGTTACTGTGTTAACAAACAGCGATTTAGATGAATTAGATGCGAAAATTGATGATATCTCCGGATTAGTAGATTTTTTAAATGCAGTGCCTGGCTCAAAATTTACAGTGCTTTTGAATGAAGATGCAAAAGGAAATGTGAAGGGATCTTTTCGAACGAGGCGTGATGATGTTGATTTGGCTGAATTGGCTGGGAAATTTGGAGGAGGTGGACATAAAAAGGCGTCCGGTTTCACTATGCCAGGAAGAATTCATCAAGAGGTGAGATGGAAGGTTCTACCTGTGGGTGAAGTGGATTTAGATGAGCCAGCCTCTGGTTTGTCTGAGCAAAATAAACAACCGCAAGATCTTTTAAGCAATATTTTACAAATTCCGGAAGTTTAAAATAAATAACAGTTTTTCTTTTGTTTATATGTGTCTATAATGTGCCAGACTCAAAAGAAAAATATAAATTATATGTTACTTAGGAAAATTACTGCTTCCTTTCTTGTTATCTTGTTTGTGGTCTTGGCAATACCGAATTTTTTGATTTACGGTTTGTCACGCTCATATCTAAATACTGATTTTTATAGGCGAGATGATGTGGTACAAGGAGTTTATGCATTCTCTTTGGATAAAACTGTAGAAGCTTTGCGTGCAGAGAGCGACTTTTTTGCTGGATATTTTGAAAAGGAGGAGTTGCGCGAGGAATTAGAAAAAGTTTTTACAAAGGGTGTTTTTTCGAAAACATTGAATGATTTTGCGAGTCAGATTGAATCGTATAAGAAAGACACTTCTCAACCTCTGGTAATTTCACTACGGAGTTTGAGGGAAAATTTGTTAACTGTTGGCAACAATTTGGCATATATGGTGTATCAGAAATTGCCTACTTGTTCAGATGATTTAACGCTTTCTTTTAGTAATGGAGTGCCAGAGTGTGTACCTACACAGATTCCATATGAAGATGTTGTGAGGCCAATTACAGACAGTTTCGAGTCTACTATTTATGAAGAGATTCCAGAAGAACTTGGGAATATTGAACAGGCTGTTCCAATTGAAATGCTAGTGAATGTAGAGGGGTACAGGGATATTTTGTTTGTTGTATTGGTTGTATTGTTGTTGTTGATGGCCGCGATTCTTTATACAAAAATATCTTCGATTCTTGCATATGTTGCAACTTCGTTTTTCTTGAGTGGAGTAGTTGGATATGGTTTTTCTTTTGCTTTGGATTCTTCAATTACAAGCGTACAAGCTGAAATCGCAGACCCTCGAACTCATGAGTTTTTAATATTTTTACTCGGTTTTCTAATTACAGAAATTCAAAGACTTTCGATTATATTTGCGATTGTGGGTATTGCTCTGTATGTCATTAGGTTTGTTTTGGGACGTACAATGGATGATAGGAAAGAAATTATAAAAAATCTTTAGTTATTATGGGTGAATCTCGTGATGAAGCTATGAAGGCGTTAGAGGAGAGGGTTCGTAATTGTCAGGACTGTGCTTTGTGTAAAGGAAGAACGAATGCAGTGCCTGGAGACGGTAGCTATGAATCAAAGATTATGTTTATTGGTGAAGGGCCCGGGAAAGATGAAGATAAACAAGGAAAACCTTTTGTGGGGTCAGCCGGGAAGTTTTTGACGCAGATGTTAGAGGATATCGGATTGAAAAGAGAGGATGTATATATTACAAATGTCGTTAAATGTAGGCCTCCAGAGAATAGAGATCCTTTGCAGCCAGAAGTTGATGCGTGTTTTAAATATTTGGATGAACAGTTGAAGATTATTAAGCCAAAAGTGATTGTATCTTTGGGAAGGCATTCAATGGATCGATTTATACCTGGACATAAGATATCTGCTATTCATGGACAGGCAAAGAGAGTCACAGGTATTTTTTCAGAGAAACAAGTGATTTTTCCTTTATATCATCCTGCAGCCGCGCTCTATAATCCAAATTTGCGTGGAACATTGCTTGAAGACATGAGAAAGCTGCCAGTACTGATTAAAAAAATTGAACAGGAGGAGGGGGGAGAGTTGGTGGCTTCAGGTTAAGCTTGTGTTGAGGATAGCAATATAGTAATTTTGAAAGCGATGACACATCAGAAATACACTATGGTAATCGGTTTAGCGGCTCTTGTGAGTTGGCTGGCTTATTATTTGGTGGTTGAAAAGTTAGATCCATTCGCTTCCACTGGTCTTGCGATGGCATTGTTTTTTGTGAGTTTATTTTTTGCCTTAACAAGTACTTTCACCATTGTAGGCTTCTATATCCGTGTATGGTTCAACAAAAATGAAATCTACTATGATCATATTAATGTCTCTCTGAGACAGGGAATTTTGCTAGCTATGATTTCCCTGGGATGTCTTTTATTTCAATTATTAGGTGCACTTACCTGGTGGTCGGGGTTGTTGCTGATTGGTGCAATTACTATGATCGAGTTTTACTTGGTGGCAAAGGATTGAAAATAATTTAAATATGAGAAATACCCCGCCAGTCATGTAGACCCGGCGAGGCGATTCTCTGTTTTGTCATGTTGTGGGACGCGCGGCAGTTGAGGGCCAGCGCATCTAAATCTCCTATCTTGCGCTCGTTGAACGAGCGCTGAAAAGGTTGGGGGAAATGTGGGGAGCGGCGCGAGGGGCGCAGCTTTGGGAGGGGGGACGGCGGTATGCTCGCGTCCGGCCGCTCCCCACGGGGTTAGTAGCCTTGGGAGCTGGGGTGGTTGCCCCTTTTGTTGTTTTGGGGCCAGTTCTTCTTCATCTGTCCTTGTTTCTGCTCGACTCTTTCGAGCCGAGCATGCATGGCCCTGTACAGCGCGGGGTCAACGCCAGCGGGGAGGCGAGTTGGGAGGTAGTTGAGTTTCTTTTTCGCGCTTTTCTCATTCTCCGCCCCTCCGTACTTGCACTCGTCCCACACGTCCGCAAAAAACTCGTCGGCTGGCCGCTCGGGGTACGCCTCCTTGTAGTCCTTGCACTCCCAGACAGTCGGGGACCCAGGTCCACCCTTCTCAGATGGGCTTCCCGATGGCCCGATGTGGACGATCAGAGAAGCGGGTCCCAGCTTGATCATCCTTCCCTTGTAGTGGGCATAGAGTCCCCCAGTCTTTTTGGGGTACTTGCTGCCCAGGGTTATCTGACCTGCTGCTCCGGGATTTGCCCGAGCGGGGCCTACATATACAGACTTACTGACGTTTCCGTCAGCTATTCTGAGGTAGTTCCCGTCCTTGGTGACCCGCCTGTCGGGTTTAGCTTGGAAAGCAGCTGTGTTCCCTAGAACGAGGTGAGGACCGCAGAGCGGCACCACCATCGTTCCATCAGACCCTAGGTCGGGTCCAACCACCACTGTATCGTCCGCGAACCATTGTTCCTGGCACGCGCGATAGACGTCTTTCGGCGTCAACACGGTGGGGTTCATGGGGTAGGCGGTTGGGGTGGGGGGAGGAGTGGTGTCGCCGTCCTTGTCCTTGTCTTCGTCGTCAGGTTGAGAAGCTGATGAACAGCTCCAATTGAACGGGTTGGCGGTGCATCCGCCTTTCCCGTCGCACCCGACCATGCTGAACATCAGCATGGTCAGGAGGCTTAGCACGAGCCCCAGGCGCAGGAGCTTGGGGCGGGGTCGAGTTGAGGTTGAGGTTGCAGGGGTGTAGATTTTGGTCTCGGTAGTATTCGGCATGATCTTTCAATCCTTTCGTGGAGGTCGGATCATGCCGCCTCCGGGTTTTCCTTCGTAACCACGCGCGCATCGTGATCTTGTTAGCGCGGATGGTCGGTTATCTGTTGTAAGTCGCGGGATAAATCTTCCGACAACTCAAAATCTGTAAATTCATGCACTTGTTACGGTACATGAGTGAAACTGTTGTAGCGCTTCCCGTCGCTTTCCACAGTAAAGGAATGAACACTAGCTTAATCCCTGTGTTCAAGGGGTGGCAACGTTTGCACGCAGGCCATCTTATCAGGCACATGCTCGGCATATATCTGAACGACACTTTCTGAAAAAGTGTGCGTGGGGGGAAGTGTACATCTGCTTACACAGTGCACAGAAGTAACAGACAATCGCCGAAGCGACCGTCTGATGACAAAACAGAGAGTTTAGCTGCCCACATGAATTGTTCACCAAAACTTTGCCTGAAAGGCGCAAAAAGCGTTTTGATGAGCTATCCAAATATGGGCAATTAGCTCTCTGTTTCCTTGTTTTTCAAAGATCTGTCAATACATGAAGGGGATAATTTATCAACATTTATCTCTTTTGTCAAACATTTCGTACATATAATACATAAATATTGCACAGAAAATGCCTTCCTATTGATGAAAGCCAGAATTACTGAATTATTACGCTTAAATTTGTTGATGAATTACAAAAAAGCATTTCTAATATCGATGAAAGGGGAGTGTTTTAAATTGTACGAAATCTACATATCCAGCTCTGAATAATGCCATGTATCAATAATCCTTGGAAGAGGCCACAAAACAACCCCAGCCTTTCCTTCTATCAATGAAACATCCAAATATGGAGTAGCCCCATTTTCTCCGCAGCTTGGGCTATTTGCACTTTCCTTAAAGCACAGTCTTGAATCTGAGCTTCGTTTTCTGTTATCTCCAAATACCAAGTATTTGTCTTGTGGTACTTCAAATTCGGTAATTCCACCAGTTGCAAAGGTCCCTCCAACATTGTCGCCGGAAAGATAGCCCTCATCAAGCTTCACACCATCAGGAAATTGTTCATTGTAAAGATGAACATATCCGTCGATTAACTTTATTTCGTCTCCTGGAAGACCAATAACTCTTTTAATATAATACTCATGATTATTATGTGGCGGTTTAAAAACAACGACGTCGCCTCTTGCAGGCTTTCCCACTGTCCATCCTGGCAATTCTAGATATGAGCTTTTGTTGATAATAATGTAATCCCCATACCCATCTTGGCATTTATCATTGGTGTAATTTAGAGTATTGCACATAGAAATCCCAAAAACTTGGAATGGAGTCATGATATAGGTTCGCATCAATACAACAAGAATCACAACGACAATGACATTTAGCACTAAGTCAGTTGTAAATAGAATTTTTTGTTGTTGTCTACCTGTCAGATTTGTCCTTCGTAGCTTTGCTTCTAGCCAAAGTATGATTCTTCCCGGATTTTCTTCTGCCTTTTTCCTCATTTGTTTTCGAATTAAGCATATCCAATTTAGCTTTACTGTAGTACAAAAACAAGTGTAGAATTTATTTATGATTGACTCATTTAAGAAGAAAAATGCCAAAAAAAACGTCATATTGGTCAAATTTTCGTGAGAAGGCAAGGTATTACATGTTTGGCCCACATTTAGAAGAAGATGAGCAGATTGTCTTTGTTGTTCACAAACATCCTTTTGTGATTTTTAAGGATGGTTTTAAAATTTCTTTTTTGCATTTATTCTTGCCGATATTTTTGTGGTATGTCTTTCCTGAATTATGGTTTGTTTTCATGGTATGGCTCATATATGGCTTTATTGCTGTGAATAAAATGATTTTTAATTGGTATTTTGATGCAATCCTTGTTACAAATATGAGTCTTATTGATGTAAAATGGAACGGTCCTTTCGATCGTGAATCGCTTCGTTTGGAATATTCCATGATTGAAGGAACAAGTCCGATGTATAAAGGTGTGATGCAAACTGTTTTTAATTACGGAACAATTCAAGTTAATCGTCAGGGTGGAGATGTAGGTGTAGAACTTAAGGATGCGGTAAATCCATCCAAAGCTGAAAGTGTGATTATGAATTATCAGGAGGAGTTTTTAGATGATAAAAGCGTTGAAGATGTCGATTCGTTGAAGAATTTGCTTGGAGAGATGATAAAGAAACATGTTAAGGATATGAAAGAAGTTGAAGTCGATTATTAACTGCAATTTATGAAAATATGGAGTTACTAGTTCTAATTATTGTTGTCTTGGCGCTTGCATTGATTCTTATGCAAGTATATTTGCAAAGGAGAAAAGGCAAATGGTCAGATTCGGATATGAAATTTTGTAGGAAATCATGGCAAAAGATAGTTTCCGAAAAGGATTTGCGTCACCAAATACAGGATGCTGATAAGCTTTTGGATCATATGTTACGGAAAAAGGGCTTTAAAGGGAGTTTGGGTGAGGTTTTAAAGAGAAATGCTTCTATATTTTCTGATATAAATGGTTTGTGGTATGCGCACAAAATGCGCAATAAACTGGCACATGAGTTGGAATACAAAGTGAATTCCAGGGACGTTAATATGGCACTAAGATCATTCAAAAGAGCTTTAAAGGACATTGGACTGAATATGTAATGAGAGTTTTGTTTTCTAAAAAGCGTCTCATCCCGCACAATCCATGTCATCCCGGACTTGATCCGGGATCCATCCCTCTATAACCAGCGAAAACATTGTGTCTTGTCTGAATATTCGCTATTATTCGAAGTGAAATAAAAAAGCGATAAATATGGAGTTAGAAGCGATTATTGGGTTAGAAATTCATGCTCAGATTTCCTCAAAAGGTAAAATATTTTGTCCATCTGCAGCTAATTATTTTGGAAAAGAACCAAATACAAATATCGATCCAGTTTGTATGGGGATGCCAGGCCAGCTTCCTGTTTTGAATGAAGTGGCTTTATTAAAGGGTATAAGAGCTGCAATGGCAATCAATTGCAAAATAAATAAATATTCTCATTTTGACAGAAAAAATTACTTCTATCCGGACCTGCCAAAGGGATATCAAATATCGCAGTTTGAATTTCCATTAAGCGAAAATGGCTATTTGGAGATTGAAACGTCTCAAGGTAAACGAAAAATAGGAATTACACGACTTCATTTAGAAGAAGATGCGGGGAAATTGACTCATTATCAGGGGGGGACATTGGTAGATTTTAATCGCGCAGGGGTAGGATTGATGGAGATTGTGAGTGAGCCGGACATGAGATCATCAGAAGAAGCTGTGCTTTATGCGAAGGCTATTCAGCAGATTTTGCGTTACACAGATGCTAGTGATGCTGACATGGAAAAGGGGATGATGCGTTTTGATGCAAGTATTTCGTTGCGCCCAGTAGGGGAATCAAAACTATACCCACGCGCTGAAATCAAAAATTTGAATTCTTTTCGGTCTTTGGAAACTGCAATTAATTTTGAAATTGAGCGGCAAAAAGAAATGTGGGAAGCAAAAGAAGCTCCTAAAAACGATACTACTGTTGGATATGATGATATTGCAGGTACTACTTTTTTTATGAGAAATAAGGAAGGATCAGACGAATACAGATATTTTCCAGAGCCGGATTTGCCCCCAGTAATACTAGAAGAAGACTTTTTAGAAAAAATTCGTGAAACTTTACCTGAAATGCCAGAAGTGAAGTATAGAAGATATTTGGAAGAATATAATTTGACTGAATCTGAGGCATTGTTTTTGATAGAAGACAGAGATTTGGCATTTTATTTTGATGAAGTACTCGAACTTTCTGATGATACAAAAAAATCTACAAGTTTTGTGCTTAGTATATTGGTTGGAAGATTGAAAAAAGATAATTTGGGGCTTAAGGATAGCAAAATCTCTTCTACGCAGATGGCTGAATTAATCAAAAAAGTTACTACTGGCGAAATTTCAATGAACATTGCAAAAGGAGATGTATTTGAAGAGATGTATTTGACAGGCAAATCTTCTCAGCAGGTAATTGAGGAAAAAGGACTGAAATCCATAACTGATGAAGGGGAAATTGATAAGATATGTCAGCAAGTGGTTGCAGAAAATCCAAAATCAGTGCAAGATTATAAAGGAGGAAAAGAAAATGCATTGAAATCTCTTGTTGGGCAAGTTATGAAAGCAACGCGTGGGCAAGCTAATCCTCAGCTTGTAAATGAAACACTAATAAAAATCTTAAAACAAAATTAATATGACTTCATTAGACTTCTTGTACATTGCACTGGGCGGTGGATTTGTACTTCTGATTATATTTTTGTGTGTCTTGCTACTGCATATCACGCTTGTTTTAAGAGATGTAAATAAAATGACTTCCAATGTTAAGGATGTTACAGAGAAAGTCAGGGAAAGCGTTTTTGACCCTTTAAAGACATTGTCAGAAATGACAGCAGGTATTGGTTTTGCTCATCACATAGTCGAAAAAATTAGAGAGAAATATGTGGATCATGACTGTACAGGTGCTGATTGCGCCAGTGATGATGGAAAAAAGAGAGGTAAGAAAGATAAAAAGAGCGACAAGAGTAAGGAAGATACAGAAGATAAAAAGGGATTTTCTGTCCACAAGTTGAATAAATAGATACCAGCTACATTGATTTTTTTGAGGATTGGTATATAACTGATTCTTAGATTAAACAATGAATAAATTAGCTGATTTTACATTACAGGCAATATTTGTGGGGGGCATTGTGATCATTGCCTTGGCCATATATTTTACTAGAATTGTAAGTATACAAGCTGGAGATCCTCAAACAAACCAACATGTGGGGCCTTATGACAACTTTGTGTCTGCTTATCAGTTTGAACAAGAAGAAAAGAAGATTTTGACTAAAATTTCAGTATTAAAAGTAGATTACGCTAGTGATTTGATGGTTTTCAAGGATGAAGTTGAGAAAATTAAGACGAGTTTTGCTTTGTCTCAGCTCGAAAAGCGTGAGAAGTTGTACGTTCTAGATGCAATTTATTCAAATCAGTACTTTCAGAGAAAAAGTGATCTTATCGGACAAGAACAAGCTGTTTTAACAACACTGAGAGATGCTAAATGTCAGAAGTATTGTGTTTTCCAGGACTTGCCAAGCGATGTTTGACGACTTGGTAAGGAAAGACAATTGTAGCATTCCAAATTCGTTTTACTCGTCTTCTTGGTTCCAAAAATAATCTAAATAACCATTCAATTCCTAGTTGTCTCATCCATTTTGGGGCTCTTGGAAGCACTTTAGCAATAAAATCAAAGGTTCCACCAATTCCCACAGCCATTTTCACATGAGGTAATCTTTGAAGATTTTTTTGAATCCAAAACTCTTGATGTGGGGCTCCAAATGCAATGAATAGAATCTTAGCTTTACTTGAGTTAATTTTTAAAACAGCTTCACTGTCTGTTGGGTTGCTGTCATAGTATCCGCTGATTTTTAAAGATGGATTTCTTTTTGTAAGCCTTTCTTTGGCCTGTTTAGTTGTATCGGGTTTGAAACTATTCTCGTTGCCAAGTAAAAAAATGCCCTGAGTTGATAAATTTTTGTCTTGACAGATTTTTACTGTAAAATCAGACCCATGTATTGTCTTATTAAAGCGTATTTTATTGTTTTTTTT
>SWCD01023929.1_pt1 | contig 40778 bp, 40 predicted proteins | sample 4693011 | NCBI WGS metagenome assembly SWCD01 (sample SAMN10267278, study PRJNA491770) | bioreactor metagenome | isolation source: DHS bioreactor inoculated with marine | place: Japan: Omine Ridge, Nankai Trough
TTTTTTTGCTGACAGAAAAATAGAAAAACAGATCATCTCGGAATTTGAAAATATAGAAAAAAGTGTGTTGAAAAAATTAAATTTGCGTGAGCGATAAAGCAGGAGACAAGCAGTGAAAGAAGAACCATCAGCACCAGATGCAAATTCCATGGCGCTGGATCGAACTGTGCTGGCGAATGAGCGAACCTTTCAGGCGTGGATTCGAACTGGTCTGGCGGCGCTGGTCTCGGGTCTGGGTGTGGCTAAATTTTTGCAGAATATGATGCCGCTGTCTGTGCTGCTGATCGTGGTAACTATTCTTATCCTGTTCAGCACGCTGGCTTTTTTATTGTCCGCCTGGCGCTACAGCCACCTGCATCTGCGCATCGTGCATCTGGATATCGTGGCAACACCGATATGGCTGGCGAAGGGTATCAGCATGGTGCTGGCGGCTTGTTCGATTATCGCGCTCGTCGGTTTACTGGTCGCGTTAGTCTATTGAGATGTCTTACGCCGACTGGTCAAGATACTGTGACCAGTCCCGGTTGTCATCGCCGAACACAAAAAAGAACGGGTTTAACAGGCTGTCTTTGGTATTGTATTCGAGCGGACTCATATCGGTTTTGGTAATGTAACCGCCAGCCTCTGTTACGATGCAGTGCGCGGCGGCGGTGTCCCATTCTGAGGTCAGGCCCAGGCGTGGATACAGATCGGCGCGGCCTTCGGCCACCAGGCAGAATTTTAATGAGCTGCCCATGCTCAGGGTTTCGATCTCGCCACCATTTTCGATCGCCAGTTTTTTCATGTATTGCTGCATCATCTCAGAGCCGTGTGAGCGGCTGCCAGCAACGCTGAGTTGGCCGCCATCCAGTTTTTTCACGGTGATTTTTCTGGCTTCGCCCTGGTTCTCAACTTTATAACAGCCGCCGTCCTGCCAGGCGTAGTAATCGACATTCAGCACCGGTACGTTGATGACGCCGATGATGCTCTGGTGTTGATGGATGAGCGCGATGTTGACGGTAAATTCGCCGTTGCGTTTGACGAATTCACGGGTGCCATCCAGCGGGTCGACCAGCCAGTATGTTTCCCAGCTGGCGCGTTCTTCGAACGGCAGCTTGGCGGATTCTTCGGACAGGATCGGGATGTCGGGTGTTAGCTCGCTCAGGCGTTGCAGGATCAGGTTGTGCGATGCCAGGTCAGCGTCGGTCAGTGGTGATTTGTCTTCTTTTTCCTCGACGTTAAAACCGTTGTCGTAGATAGCTAATATAGCGTCGCCGGCATCACGGGCGATATTGACGCATTCCAGGCAGAGCTTTTGTAGATCCAGTGAGTGACTCATAATAATATTCTTTCGTGGTTATTCGTTAATGCGGGCATTGTATAATACCTGTATGAGTATAGACGCAGATAACAAAAAAAAATCTGATAAATCCTGGCCTGGCGGAAAGGTGGAATGGGATAATATCGAAACCGTTCTGCTGGATATGGATGGCACCTTGCTGGATTTACATTTCGATAACCATTTCTGGCTGACTCATGTGCCGAAGTGTTATGCCGAAAAACATGATCTGTCGCATGAAGAGGCGCATCAGCATCTGATGTGTCGTTACACCGAAGTTCGTGGTCGTCTTGACTGGTACTGCGTTGATTTCTGGACGCGTGAACTGTCGCTGGATATCGAGCAGTTGAAACATGATCTCGCCGAAAAAATATCGATACGTCCTGATGTCGTTGCTTTTCTTTCCTGGTTGAACGAAAACGATAAGCGGGTGGTGCTGGTAACTAACGCACACCCGGCGAGCCTGAATTTAAAAATGGGTAAAACAAAGCTGCATGTGCATTTCGATAAGATCATCAACGCGCATGATATTGGTCTGGCAAAAGAGAACGAAGGTTTCTGGGAAAAACTGCAACATGAAGAGCCGTATAAAAAGGAACGTACGGTGCTGATCGACGATAATCTGGAGGTGCTGGATAGTGCGCACGAATATGGTATCAAATACTGCCTGGGCATACGGCAGCCAGACAGTCAGGGTGATGTCATCAGTAGCGAGAAGTATGCTGTAATCGATGCGTTTAAAGACATAATACTGCCTTAAAGTTTGTTATTGCAAGACGTGGCAGCGAAAGTTATGATGGCTTATATGAAAAATATTCTATTGACAGGTTTTCTGATGGCGGCACTGGTTTTTGCCAGTATCGCTGGCGCGGTAATGTATAAAGGCGTCGATGCGGAAGGCAAAGTGGTCTATTCTGACAGACCTTTTGATGATGCTGAAAAGTTCACGCCGCCGCCGATATCGGTGATGGATGCAGAAAAAGTTAAAGTTGATGAGAAGCCGGTGGAAGAAAAGAAACCTGTTGAATTTAAATATATAAGTTTCGACATCATTTCACCAGCGAATAATCAGACCATTCGAAACGAGCCTGATGTAGCTGTTTTGCTCGAGATAAAGCCGGGATTAAACACAGAAGAAAGCCATAGTATCTGGATGCTGGTGAACGGTAAGCCTGTGGTGAAAAATACGCAGAGCCTGTCTTTGAAAATTGGCCGGCTAGATCGCGGCGCCAATGAACTTCAGGCGCAGATCAGGGATAAGAACGGAAAGATAGTCGTGCGCACCAGAACTACGGTCGTTTTCGTGCATCAGACATCAGCGCTTTAATAATGATTTCGCTAAGCTGTTTATTTTTTATCCCACGATTTAAAACGTTTTTTGCAGTACTTCAATAGATCAAAATAATTTTCAAAATACAGATCAAAACCATCCTCTGATGGTGCATCAAATTCACAGTAGTCGTTTGTATGTTCGCGGCAGATATCGGGGCGCTCTTCATAGATGCCGCAGCCACCGTTGACCTGCAGGTGCTGGCAGTGACCCTCGACCAGCAGCGTCCAGCCATCATCGTCTTTATAGAGCTTTATGTTGTTGTGCGATACCTGCCACAGTAGCTGACGAAAATCTTCTTTGGAACGTGGTGTGTCCATATGTTGTGTCACGTAGGTGCAACAGATCGAGCCTGTACAAAAAGAACATTTGTTTTCACTGGTGACGGTGATGCCGTTAATTTTTTGAGTCATAATTTTATTTTTAAGTTTTACAGTATTTGATCGAGTGAGCCGGATCTCTTCAGCAGGTATTCACCGTTTGGCTGCTTCTGTGCGAAGAAACCGAGGCTTTGCCTGATATTATTATTCGCCGTTGCCGTCGGTGAAAGTTTTATATCAACATTATAGTTTTTTTCCGGGATCAGTTCTGCTGTGCCACTGATTTTTATATCGCCACCCTGGTTTGTTATTTTAGCATTGAGTTGTTGTTCTGATTCGCTCAATGTTATTAGAACATCACCTAGTGATGCAGTATCGGCAACTGTCACCGCGGCATTGTTCCATTTTATCTCGCCGGTTGCCAGTGGCAATTCACCTTGTTTCCACTGAGCGTGCGCGATGTTTACTGAGATCATACCGTCTAGCTGTGCTAATGGGATATTGGCAAGTAGCGCGGTTTCTCGCGCGGGAATCTTTGCCGACAGTTCGTTGGCGAAATAGCGGCCGGTAAATGAGGTGCCGAGTTCTGCGGTAATGTTATTGTTTAAATAATGGGAGTCGATGTCGATAGCGATCTTGCCAATGAGAAATTTCCACGTATTGAAAGACCATCGTGTTTTGTTAAACAGCATATTGTCCGTGCTGATAATATAGGCTTTTCCATTCCATACGGTGCCGCTAACGCCCTGAATGGTGACCGGGCTATTGTCGTTGATCAGGTCGATGACTGGTTTCGCAGGGATGGTAGCGATCAGTAATATAAAGTACGAGAGAATCGCGGTTAAAAAATAATATCTTTTTTTCATTTGTGTAGGAAAGGGGGGTTAAGAGCCGTGAGGAGATTTAAGGCCGCTCAAAACTCAGGCGTGCATTGACCCGCCCGGGTTTGTCGCTGATCTCGATATTTGCGCTGGTCACCTGTGTGCCTTTATGTGTTGCCAGTGTGTTTAACCAGACCAGTATCTGGTTGAAGGATGCCTCGTTTAAAGTTACCCTTGCGCCATCGTTGCCTGATGATTCGATTTTTTTGACCGAAGATTTCAGGCCAGCATTATTGATGGTCTGTTCGATGACCAGTGTGATCGGTTTGTTTTTATCGCGTACGGTGCTGCTGCTGCCAGCGGCGCGCAAGGTTTTTACTTCGGTAGCAGCCTGTTGCATCCATAGTAAAATTTCTTTTTGTGCCTGTTGTTTCTGCTGTTCTGTTTGCAGGCCGATATGTAGCGGTTCCCATATGATCAGATAGAACATGGTGATAAAAATAAGCAGTCCGGTGCCCGAGACCATCCAGCGTTCTTTTTGTGGCAGTGAATAAAACCACCGCTTGAGATGTTGCAACTGTTCCATCAGCTGCGTCCTTCAATGCGCAGATTGCCTTTTACTTTATCTTTTTCAGAAGAAGACGAGGTGATCTCGGATTTTATATTTTTGCTGTTGTTTAAATTTTTATTCAGGGTTTCGATCGCCTGTAGATTGCTGCTCTCGAGTCCGATGTCCATGCGATTATTTCTAAAGGTTAATGACTGCAGGCTGATATTTTTTTTGTCGTGACCAAGTGTGCCAAAAGATTCGGCGAGCAGGTAGAGCAGGCCTTTGCTGCTGTTGCCTGCATTGCCTTTTAATTCTTCAAGCTTTTGTTCCATCTGTACTCGAGGGTTAACAATTTTTCGGCTTTTCGGGAATGACTTTTTATAGATCTTATTGATCTTCGCTGTGGTGGCGATGTTTTCCTGTTTCAGCTGGCTGTGTTGAAAGCCTGTCAGGCCAAGGTGCGATACCAGCCAGATTGCGGTGAGTGATGCTGCCAGACGCCAGTGTTGCCAGTAACCGGATGTTTTGCGTCTGCTCCTGAACTCGTGTTGTAGCAGGTTGAGCGGTAGCGCATGTTTGTAATTTCCGCAGAACACGACGAGTGGATGCGTATTATAAACGATGCTGCTTATTTCGATATCATCCTCTTCGAATATGCTCTCGGTCTTGAGCGCGTCGAACGCTGCTGTGTTTTCCTGTTCGCTGAATAACAGGATTTTTTCGGGGCGTGTCTGGGCTTCGTCCTGAAGTTTTTTCGTTAAAACATATGGCAGAAGATCGTGTGATACTACTAAACCACTGCTTATATCAGTCTGTAGATAGCTACTATTCTTATAATTCAGGCAGGCCCATTGCTTGCTGTCTGCGGCGAGACATAATGCATCAGGAATGATTTTTTCGACATTGATGCTGGCGTCCTGAAAAACCTGGATGATGCTTTTTAGCGTGTTTTTGTTTATGCCGACCACAGAGGTCGCGTTGTCGTGTTTGTTTTTTGCGACCACAAAATGGAAGTTGTCGACGTCGTCGGCGATGAACTCTTCGATCGCATAGGGCACGGCTTTCAGCAGCTTCTGCATGTTCTGTGTTGGCAGCTGCAGCTGGTTGATGTGCAGGCACTGGCTGTTCAGTAAGATGATGACGGGATGGTCGGCAGCGATCCCGGCAAGTTCGGTCAGGGAACCGGTGGTTATCTTTCCGCTCAATTCGCCGGCGGCATTACATGGCGACCAGGTGGCCTGCTGTGCTTCGTCTATGTTGTAATGGATGAGTAGTGTTTCACTCATGGTGAGATCCTGATTTATTGTTACTCAATTTCTATGGCTCAATTTGCCATGGTTTTATCATCGCTACAGTGTTCGTTGGGTGCGGGAAATAACTTTCGTCTTACCGGCCGCATCTCTGTGTATAACGCTGTACATGACTTTATTCGCCTGTCCGATTATTGCCTGTGTGCGAAGTAAGAAATAATCACTGCTGGTCGACAGTTTTGTCGTGTCCTTGATTATAGTGTTTAGTTTGGCAAAATTGGTGAATTCTTTCAGGTCGTTAAACGGTTGCTGGGCGCGTTGATCGATAATGTCGGCTGCCAGTTGTCTGGTCATATTTGCTGACAAAGATTGTAGCACTTCAGCACTGGCCGTGTTCACGTTGATCGCGATATCACCGTCTATTATAAATGCGCAGAGGTAAGGCTTGACCAGTGCGTAGGTCTTGTCGTCCTCAAAACCTTTGATCAGTCGTAGTTCGCTGATGCTGTGTAATGGTGTGTTCGCCGTGCGATATGGCACTTGCAGGTTGAGATAATAACCGTCTTCTGCGCCGTTCGGATTAGTGGTGTCCAGATCGGCATCCATCCAGTCGAGCATCGCCTGTGTCAGATAAGCCTTTACGCCCAGATTGGTAAATAACTGGGACAGCCGCGTGCTTGTCGTGGCATCGATGGCGCCGTTGTTGGTCAGCGTATTCACATTGATGCAGGCATGCAGGTCGGTGATCGTTCCCTGGATGGAGCCGCCATCGACTGGCATTGGTGGCAGTTTAAAGGCCCAGTTTTCATCGAGTGAATCGATGCTGCTGTCTTTTTTGTCCTGGCGTAAAATTCTCTGCGACCATTCTTCGGCCGCCAACAGATAAAACTGTGCCTGATCCTGCGCGATGAGGTTGGCGGTGCGTCGCACGTCGAGTTGCAGTCGGGTGCTGATAGTGACGCTGACGGTGGCCGCGATAGTGACGATGAGCAGTGCGGTGATGATGGCAACACCGTCCTGGTGTTTTGCGCAGGCAGGCGGTTTTGTTTTCGAGCGGGATAAAAACATTTTTCTGGTTTATCAATTCATCGCGTACAGGCGACGGATCTCCCCCCAGTCGTTCAGTTTTAAGATGATTTCGATGGCGACAAGTTCTGTATTGCTGCCGGTCGCGGCATTTAAGGGTGGCCATTGTTCCTGCCATTTGCCTTTCTGGTCAAGGAAACGGATAGTGACCTCGTCAATGTTATCGATGAGCGTTGTCTTTTTTACTTTTATTCCCGGCGCCCTGTCCAGTTGTGGCCATTGCAGCCTGACCAGTTTTTCGCCGTCGAACTGGTAAGCGATACGCAGTAAAGTGCTGCGTAACAAATTGGCCGGGTTGACGCGGCCACCACGGGTGAATTCGACCAGGTTGTCGATGTTGCTGCCGGCGATAAAAGCTGGCTGGATATTGCCGTATTCATCGCGGATGGCGCGTGGCACCAGTTGTGAAAAGTCGCGGCTTATCACTGAGATGCTCTGTTGCACCTGCTGCAATCTTTTTAGAGCGGCCTCGGATGATTTGCTGTTTTCCATCACATTGGCCAGGCCGCCATAAGCCATGATCGCCATGATGGCGAAGATGATGCTGGCGATGAGCAATTCCAGCAAGGTAAAACCTCGCTGTCTCGCTGCTGAATAAGATAGTTGTTTAGCGGTTCGCATAACCAGTTAATGATGTCAGGTTTTTTTTGCGTTGTTTATCCTGGTATACAGAAAAGGTTACCTGTCTGGCATTTTTATCTTCTGTTTCTTTGGTGGTGCGTGTCCAGTACCACTCTTTATTGGCCATCTCGGTTGAGCCTTTTTTGTCACCTGTGGCAGGGAATTCCCTGGCGATGCGCAGCTGTGTCAGTTCGTTGACAGCGACCCAGTGCGCCAGTGTTTTAAGCTTGAGATAACTAGCGCTGTTGGCCTGTGTGCCGGAAGTGCTGAGCAGGGCGCCGAGCGAAATAGCGATGATGGTCAGCGCCACCATCACTTCGATTAAAGTAAAACCACTATTTTTTGTACGAGTCATTGCATTCAATACAAGCGGATGAAAAAAATTATTTATTGTCTCTTAGAGGTTACTAATCTCAGTTTTCAAGGAGCCATCAAAAAAACCTCGAACAAAGTAACTGGTCTCGATGCCTAAGATATAAAACCGCACATCGAACTCAGGCGTGATCTCACCGCTGGATAACAGGTAGATTTGCGGTATGGTTTTTTTGCTGTCTTTTTTGTCGCTATCTGCGCCAAGTTCAGCTTCACTATTAAGATCCAGCTTTTGTTCTGAGATGGCGTTGGTTGTCGGGTCGATGATGATCTCGGTGTCTTCCAGACGCACTTCCATCTCCATGTTTAGCGGCAGTTCACGCTGACGAAAAATTTTGTCGTTGCTCAATGGCTGCCACTGGTTCTTGTTGAAATGCAGGAAACGGTAGCCACCGAGAAATATCTCGATGCCATATTCTTCGCCACGCAGTATCGATTCTTCCAGTGCTAATTGCACCAGGCGCTCCATCCTCTGCGCTTCTTTTTTGATGATGTCTTCGGGCGAATCGCTACGGATAGCCAGCGTGGTGTAGGTGAAGAGGATGGCGACGATGACGACGACGACCAGCAGCTCCAGCAGGGTGAATCCGTTCGCCCGGCTAAGATAGTCGGGTGTGATTTTTGGCTTGTAGAAGTTTGCCTGCATCATTGTCGGCAAGCCCGGGCAGAGTTTGAGGTCTGGATTTGTGTTTATGTTTGAGTTCTAATCCCATGAACCGATGTCTTTATTGGGGCCGTCGCCACCGGGTGCGCCATCAGCGCCGAGTGAATAGATGTCGGTTTCACCGTGTTCGCCAGGGTTCAGGTAGAGATACTCGTTACCCCATGGGTCTTTGCTGAGTTTTTTGATATAGCCGCCCTGTTTCCAGTTTGCCGGCTCGGGTGAAGAGGTGGGTTTGGTCACCAGTGCTTCCAGCCCCTGATCGGTCGTCGGGTAGACATAGTTGTCCAGGCGATAGATATCCAGCGCGCCGCCGATTGCCTGGATGTCATTTTTTGCTTTGGCAACGCGGGCCTTATCTGGATTATCCATGATGCGTGGTACCACGACGCTGGCCAGGATGCCGATGATGACCACCACGACCATGATCTCGATCAATGTGAAACCGGATTGTTTGCCTTTGGTTTTAAAAGGGGAGGCCTTAAATTGGCTGATTTTTGACTGATAAAACACGTAAAACTCCAAATGTGTGTAAATGACTATATTGCACCGTTTAATTTCTTTAAACTGCGGGATTGCTTCAGACGACCGAATACGCAGAATAATAACAAATGCCAGGCTAACTGCCTATGACAATGACCACATCCAGACTATTAAAGTTTCGTTACAAGTATCACCCCAGTCATATTTTATGGCTGACCCTGTTTGTCGTTTCATTTATATTGCAGATTAACTGGGTGGATAACTGGCGTTTTAACCGCCAGCTGGTGGAGCAGGGACAGGTCTGGTTGCTATTCAGTGGCCACATCGTGCATCTCAACTGGTCGCACTGGGCGCTGAACATGGCTGGTCTGGCGATCGTCGCTTTTTTCTTCAGCTCACATGCCAGCGTCCGGCAATGGCTGGCAGTGTTATTGGTTTCGGCCTGCGCCATCAATGTCGGACTGTGGTGGTGGATGCCGGAGATCCATTCTTACGTGGGACTGTCAGGCGTGCTGCACGGCCTGTTTTTATACGGCGCGCTGCGTGAGATCCGTTTTTATCCTACCAGTGGTTATGTGTTAACGGCGGTGCTGATCGCAAAATTGATCTGGGAATTTTTCAACGGCGCACTGCCGGGTTCGGAAGATATGACCGGTGGCAGAGTGTTAACTGAAGCGCATCTGTTAGGCGCGATTGGTGGAATACTGGTGTGGGTTTTCGAATGGCTGAGTAATCGATTTTTTGTGAAAAGTTGAAAGCTTTTACTGATTGCATCTTTGCAGGTCACAAATTACACTGCACTCTATATATTGGAAACATACAAGACCTAAATGCCTGAAACCATTGCAGACGATTCTGTCGGAATCGTCGAAACTCAAATCATCCACTTTTCGGAAGCGCTGACGCTGGAATGCGAGAAGACGCTGAGTGAGTACGATATCGCCTACGAAATCTATGGTGAGTTAAATGCTGATGCCAGTAATGCAATATTGATCTGTCATGCGCTGTCGGGTGACCAGCATGCCGCGGGTTATAACAGCATGGAGGATAAAAAGGCCGGCTGGTGGGACAGCGCTATCGGGCCGGGCAAAGCTATTGATACCAACAGGTTTTTTGTCGTCTGTCTGAATAATCTGGGCGGCTGTAAAGGCTCCACCGGACCCAATACTATCAACCCGGAAACCGGTAAATACTGGGGGCCGGATTTCCCTATCGTGACGGTGAAGGACTGGACGTTGTGTCAGTACCGCTTCATGCTGGCGCTGGGCATCAAACACTGGTGCGCTGTGGTCGGCGGCAGCCTGGGTGGCATGCAGGTTTTGCAGTGGGCCATCGATTATCCCGACCTGATCAAACACGCCATCGTCATCGCCGCCGCGCCCAAGCTGTCGGCGCAGAATATCGCGTTCAACGAAGTTGCGCGGCAGTCGATCATGTCCGACCCGGATTTCTGTGAAGGCCATTATCTGGAAAAAAATACGGTGCCGCGCCGCGGCCTGATGCTGGCACGGATGCTGGGCCACATCACCTATCTATCGGATGATGCCATGCGTGATAAATTTGGCCGCGAGCTGCGTGAAGGCAAACTCAACTTTGGTTTTGATGTGGATTTTCAGGTGGAGAGTTACCTGCGTTATCAGGGTCGTTCATTCGTCGATCGCTTCGATGCCAACACCTATCTGCTGATGACCAAAACCCTGGACTATTTTGATCCGGCCAGTGAATACGACGATGATCTGGCGCTGGCATTAAAACGGACCGATGCACGTTTTCTGGTCATCTCCTTTACCTCCGACTGGCGTTTTGCACCGGAACGTTCGCAGGAGATTGTGCGGGCATTGTTACGCGCAGAGAAACAGCTCAGCTACATCGAGATCGATGCCAACCAGGGACATGACGCTTTTTTAATTCCGATACCGCATTATATGAATGTGTTTACATCCCACATGAAAACGATCGCCAGTGAATTACCGGATAAGTCGTCATGAGCGTTTCTAAAGTGACGTTGCCGGCGAATAATACTGATGGTTTGCGCGCCGATCTTTCCATCATCGCAGACTGGATAAAAGCCGAAAGCAAGGTGCTGGATCTGGGTTGCGGTGACGGCACCCTGCTGGCGTATCTGCGCGATCAGCGCGATGTGCTGGGTTATGGCCTGGAGATCAGCCCGTTTGATGTCGAGGACTGTGTCGATAAAAATATCAATGTCATCCAGGCCAATCTCAACAATGGCCTGAAAGCTTATTTCACCGATCATAGTTTTGACTATGTCATCATGAGTCAGACCTTGCAGGCAACCGAAAAACCTGACGAGTTGATCGAAGAGATGTTACGTGTCGGCCGCGAAGGCATCGTTACCTTTCCTAATATGGCGCACTGGAGCGCGCGCCTGCAGCTGGGGCTGAAGGGCGTGATGCCTGTAACAAAAAACCTTCCAAATCAATGGTTTAACACGCCAAATGTGCATCTGTGTACGCTCAATGATTTCGAGGTGCTGTGCAAAAAACACGACATCGAAATCTTGCAGCGCACGGTAGTGGATCACAGCCACCGCAAGGGCAGTTGGTTGATGAGGCTGTTTCCCAACCTGTTAGGCGAGATCGCGATCTATCGTTTTTGTCGTCACCGTTAGAAACCGTGCAATTTTGTTCGCGGTACGGTGTATCTGTCCGTCGTGTTAAAAATAGGCAATTTCATGCAATTAGTCAGCAACTGAGGGCATACACTGCTAGAATTCGTGATACTTATACGTTTTAAGAAAATATCTCGAATAAATGCCTAACACACTGATAACACAACTAAACAATCCGCTTGTGTTACAACAGTTAAACCAGCGGCTGGCAGCGATGGCGAGTTTGTTGCTGGTCGTTGCCTGTGCCTGGTTACTGGTGGAAATCACCTGGATGTTTTTTCCGCAGGGCGAAGGTGTGTCATCAGTTGAGCAGCAACAAACGCAACCGCGTATCAACAAACAGAACCGGCAGAATAATTTTAAAAAACTGACAGCGGCGAATGTCTTTGGTGTTAGCGACGTAGCGTTTGTGCAAAAGCAGACCGATGTACCCGAGACGCGGTTGAACCTTACCCTTAAAGGTGTATTGGCTGCGACGCCGATGAAGATGGCCAGTGCCATCATCGCGCAGGGTAAAAACGGTAAAGAAGATATCTATGGTATCGGCGACAGGATGTCCGGTGGCGTTATCATTAAAGAGATTCATCCGGAACATGTGGTACTGGAACGCAGCGGCCGGCTGGAGACGTTAAAGTTACAGAAAATCAGCGGTCTCGGAAACCTGAAGTCATCTGGCAGGTCTTATGTGGGCGCAAATAACAGATATGCACAAGGTTCGCCCGAGGCCGCATTAAAACAGATAAGAAGTAATATTTTAAAAAATCCCACATCGTTTGGTGACTATGCGTTGCCGGTCATCGTCAAAGAAAACGGTAGGCAGATCGGTTATCGTTTACAGCCGCAGTCGAAGGGACAATTATTATCTGAGCTGGGCATAGAGAGAAACGATGTGATCACACAGATCAATGGCGTAAAGCTGGATAAGCCACAAAATGGCATAAGCGCTTTGCGTAAATTAAGTACAGCTAAAAATTTGAATATAGTGGTGAAACGCAATGGCGCAGAGATTCCACTCAACATTTCGCTGCAATAAGTTTTATCAGGAATTTTTATGAGCACCGTTCAACTATCAATACAACATCTGCGGGGGCATAGCCGGTCCAGGATTCAGACGTTGTTGTTATCTGTGTTTTTATTGCTGTGTATCTCAACGCAGGCTATCGCCGATGAGATAACGCTTAACCTTAAAGATGCGGATATCCGTGCCCTGATCAGCACGGTTTCTAAATTCACCGGTAAAAATTTCATCATCGATCCACGGGTAAAGGCCAAGGTTACGGTCATCTCGGCCCACACCTTGACGCCAGAAGCGGTGTATGAAGTTTTTCTTTCGGTGTTACAGGTGCATGGTTACGCCGCGGTGCCCACCGGTTCGGTGATAAAAATTGTACCCGAAGTCAATGCCAAGCAGGGGCCGTTGCCGCTGTCCGGCGCTAATGACAACTTTTCTGACGATGAGCTGGTTACTAAAATTATTCGTCTGGATCATGTGCCAGCCTCGCAGCTGGTGCCGATACTGCGGCCACTGGTGCCACAGCAGGGGCATCTGGCGGCATACAATCCAACCAATACTTTAATCATTACCGACCATGCCGGAAACATCCATCGATTGATGAAGATCATCGCTGGTGTCGATCGTCCTGACAGCGATGAGCTGGAGATCATTCCGCTGAAACATGCCGCAGCTTCTGAGCTGGTGCGGATATTAAATTCGTTGAATGCGGGTGGTGCGAAAGATGCTTCGAAAAAAGTGAAGCTGGCAGCCGATGATCGTACCAACAGTGTCCTGGTTACCGGTGACCGCTCTTCACGTTTGAGAATTCGTGCGACTGTTACCTATCTTGATACCCCGCTCGAAGATGGCAGTGGCAATACTCACGTTATTTATCTGAAATATGCCAAAGCTGAAAACCTGGTGAAGATTTTGACGGGGTTAAAAGATCAGGGTAAGAAAGCCGGCGTTGCTAAGGGCAAAGTTGCGTCTGCAAGGGTGTCGACAGGTAGCGTGATCAGCCAGAACGCCATCATCCAGTCAGACGATGAAACCAATGCGCTGATTATTACCGCTGACCCTAACACGGTCAAAAATTTAAAGGCGGTGATCCGTCAACTGGATATTCGCCGTGCGCAAGTTTTAATCGAAGCTATCATCGCCGAGATCACTACGAGTAACAGTAAAGAACTGGGCGTTGGTCTGGCAGTCGATGGCTCGCGACGTGACGGTGGTGCACTGCCCGTCGGTCTGAGCAATCTGGCAGGCATCGGCGACCTACTGGCCGCTGCCAGCACTGGCGTAGCGCCAACTTCTCTACCCAATGCGTTATCGTTCGGCGTGGGTGGCGTGACCAGTTCAGGAGTGCGTTATGGTATGTTATTGCGTGCGCTGCAATCCGATACCAACACCAATATCCTGTCCACTCCAAACATCGTCACGCTGGATAATGAAGAAGCAGAATTGATCGTAGGCCAGAACATTCCGTTTGTTACCGGTAGTTTTACCGGCGGCGGCAGTACAAATCCTAACAATCCGTTTCAGACGATCGAAAGGCAGGATGTTGGTCTGCTGCTGAAAGTGACGCCTCAGATCAACGAAGGCGATACCGTCAAGCTTGTGCTGGAGCAGGAGACTTCCAGTGTTATTCCTGCTTCTTTAGAACAGGGTCTGGCGGGTCTCTCGACCCGGAAACGATCGATTAAAACCAGTGTGCTGGTTGATGATGGCGGCATCCTGATCCTTGGTGGTTTGATCTCTGAGGAGGTCAGCGACACAGAGACCAAGGTGCCTCTGCTGGGTGATATTCCGATCATCGGTTTTTTATTTCGCTCAGAAAATACCACCAAAACAAAAGCAAACCTGATGGTCTTTTTGCGGCCGACGATCATACGCGATCACAAAGACGCGGCGTTTATCACCAACGAAAAATATAACTATCTGCGTGGTATTGAGAGCGGTGCCTATAATCAGGAGGACGGCAGCTTTGGCCTGTTAGATGATGCCGAACCGAAATTGCCGCCGATGGAGAATCTTAACCGTTCGAAACAGCATACCAAAAAATCAAAAGTCGAAATTGAAAAGGAAGGTGACGTTGACTGGAACTGGGATGATGATGAAGATGATGGCTTCATCTAATGCCAGTACCGCAGTAAGCGACGTCTCCGAGAAGTTACCCGAAACGGCGCAGCTACAGGGTGTTCTCGATGCAGAGCCGCCGCTGACAGCTCTGATTCTGCCTTACGCGTTTGCCAAACGCCACGGCGTGTTGATTGGGCAAATCGAAGATGACGCGGTAAATATTTTACATCGCGGTTTACCCGACCCGATCATCCTCGCCGAAGTCAGTCGCATCACCCGCCGGAAAATCACATTGAGTCAGATCACGGAAGAACAGTTCGGTGCACTGCTGGCACAGACCTATGAGCAGGCCAGTGACCAGGCGATGGCGATGATGGAAGGTGTCGGCGAAGAGCTGAACCTGGATGAGCTGGCACAGACGCTGGAACCTGAAGACCTGATGGAATCGGACGATGATGCACCGATCATCCGTCTGATCAATGCGTTGTTGAGCGAAGCCATCAAAGTGAACGCCTCGGATATACACGTCGAGCCGTTCGAGAATCACCTGCGTGTACGTTTTCGTGTGGACGGCATGTTGCGAGAAATCTTGCAGCCGCCGGGCAACATCGCACCATTGGTTATCTCGCGCATCAAAGTGATGGCAAAACTCGACATCGCCGAAAAACGCCTGCCGCAGGATGGTCGTATTTCACTGCGTGTCGCGGGGCGTGGTGTGGATGTGCGTGTTTCTACCTTGCCGTCCGGCCATGGCGAACGCGTGGTGATGCGCCTGCTCGATAAACAGGCGGGCCGCCTTGATCTCGAACAGCTGGGCATGTCCCGAAAAATTTATGACAGTTTTAATAAACTGCTGCACAAACCGCACGGCATTATTCTGGTCACCGGGCCAACCGGCTCCGGTAAAACCACGACGTTGTATGCAGGGTTGAGCATCTTGAATGTGAAGTCACGAAATATTTTAACGGTGGAAGATCCGATAGAATATTATATTGATGGCATCGGGCAAACGCAGGTCAATACAAAAGTTGATATGACCTTTGCTCGCGGTCTGCGTTCTATCCTGCGGCAGGACCCTGACGTGGTGATGATCGGTGAGATCCGTGATCTCGAAACTGCATCAATCGCGGTGCAGGCCAGTTTGACCGGTCACCTGGTCTTGTCGACGCTGCACACCAACAGCGCCATCGGTGCGATAACACGTCTGCGTGATATGGGTGTCGAACCTTTTTTGCTGGCTTCCAGTTTGATCGGTGTGATGGCGCAACGACTGGTCAGAGATCTCTGCCCGCATTGTAAAAAACCGCATGAGATCACCGCCAAAGAACGTGAATGGCTGGGTATGGAAGATGACGACCACAGTGAAATTTTTTCTGCGGATGGTTGTAGCGAATGTAATTATATCGGTTACACCGGTCGCAGTGGATTATATGAATTTATTCCAATCGATCATAAACTACAGAACATGATCCATGAAGGTGAAGGCGAGCAGGTGATGGAAGAATACGCACGCACCATCACGCCGAGCCTGAGCCAGGATGGCAAACGAATGATCCTTCAGGGAAAAACTTCGTTGGAAGAAGTGCTACGCGTCAGCCGAGACGATTAGCGCGCTTTGCACGCAATGAAAAGTGAATAATGAATAATGAATAATGAAAAGATTAAAAATGTACAAATAAGATCGAAGGCTGCGTCTTTTACGTTTTTCATTATTCATTATTCATTATTCGTTATTCATTGAGCTGCTCATGGCAGCATTTGACTACATTGCGCTCGACACAAAAGGCAAAGAAAAAAAAGGTGTCATCGAAGGTGACACTGCACGCCAGGTTCGCCAGATATTGCGTGACAAAGGACTGACCACACTGGAGATAACAGAGAGCCGTAAAAAGGCCCAGGCCAGTGATGGCAAAACAAAAAATGTTCCGAGCTTTTTGCAACGCGGCATCAGTTCGACCGAGCTGGCCCTGCTAACCAGGCAGCTGGCGACATTGATCCAGGCTGCGCTGCCACTGGATGAAACGCTTTCTGCGGTGGCGAACCAGGCCGATAAACCACGCATAAAAAGCATGCTGTACGCGATCCGTTCACGCGTACTCGAAGGCCATTCTCTGGCAGTGGGTCTTGGTGATTATCCGAAAGTGTTTCCGGAATTGTATCGTGCAACCGTTGATGCAGGTGAGCAGTCGGGTCATTTAGATACGGTGCTGGAGCGTCTGGCCGATTACACCGAAAGTCGTCAGGAGATTCAGGGCAAGGTCAGGCAGGCATTGATCTATCCGGCCTTTTTATCGATATTTGCTATCGCTATCGTGGTTTTCATGATGACCAGCATCGTACCGCAGGTGGTTTCTGTTTTTGAAGATACCGGCCAGGAACTGCCTGGATTAACGATTTCACTTATCGCGATGAGTGATTTCGTGGTCGATTACGGCATGTTTATGGTGTTCGTCATTATCGCCGCATTCGTTGGTTTCCAAGTGTTACTGACCAAGCCAGCGTTTGTTATGAAATACCATATGTTTTTGTTTCGACTGCCAATCATCCAGCGGCTGGTGCGTGGCCTGAATGCCGCATTATTCACCCGCACTTTCAGTATTCTGACTGGCAGCGGCGTGACGGTTTTAGAAGCCATGAATATCTCAGCAAAAGTGGTGGCAAACCTGCCAATGAGAAAAGCCATCCTGCAGGCGACGGATCGGGTGCGTGAAGGCACCGGCATCAAAAATGCACTGGAACACAGTAAACTATTCCCGCCGATGACATTGCAGCTGATCGCCAGTGGTGAGAACAGCGGCAAGCTGGAAGAGATGTTAGAGCGCGCTTCGGTTCAGCTGGAGCGTGAGCAGGTCACCTTGATCGCGTATATCGTCGGCATCCTGGAACCGGTGATTATCCTGGCGATGGGCCTGATGGTGTTGATGATCGTGCTGGGCATCCTGTTGCCGATCTTTGATCTGAATTCGCTGGTTAAGTAAAAATATTTTCCACAGATGAACGCAGATGCGCACAGATAAAAAACGTTACAAATACTTTTAAATATCCGTGTTTATCTGTGTGCATCTGCGGATGGTTTGATTTTTTACAGCAGTTGAAACAACGACAGCACCAGCCGTTTAATAAACATCAAGCCGATCAACCCCACCAGTGTCGACAGATCAATGCCGCCGATCGGTGGTACAAATTTTTGTATGCGTCCCAGTATCGGATACGTCAGGTTACGTAACAGAGTGCTGACCGGGTGGTAGGGATCGGGATTGACCCAGCTTAAAATGGCCTGAATAAATAAAGCGATGATAAAAATATCGAAAGTAAGCGATACCAGATCGTAGAACGCCTTGAGCAAAATCTGCTGAGCACTGAATTGAATGCCGGCGATGCCAAATAAGATCAGCAGTTTTATCACGATCAACACCAGCACCAGCGCCAGTGTGGCGGTGTCTATTTTTTTGATGCTGGGAATAAAACTTCTAGCCACTTTGACCAGCGGCTGTGTGGCTTTGACCACAAGCTGAGAGACAGGATTATAGAAATCAGCACCAACCTGCTGCAGTATAAAACGCAGTAACATGATAGCGATATAGATACTGAAAAGGGTATCGATCAAAAAGATAAAAGGATTTTCCGGGCTCATTTGTGTGACCTGTGTGTGTCTGTGGTTATGATAGTGTTCATATTGTTAATGATTATTGGGGACGTTTTACTCAGATCCAAGTTCTTCTGCCAGTGAGACCGAACGGTCATTGGCTGCTTGCAGCGCCTCGGAAACAATTTTTTGATAACCGGCTGATTGAAAACTCAAAATCGCCTGCTCAGTGGTGCCGCCTTTTGAGGTGACCATCTGGCGCAATTCGGCGGCTGAAAACTCACCTTCCGTCGCCATGCGCGCGGCACCTAAAGCAGTCTGTAAAACCAGTTTTTGAGCGACATCGGTCGCTAAACCAAGTTCTTCACCGGCCTGTTGCATGGCTTCCATCATCAGGAAAAAATACGCCGGGCCACTGCCAGAGACGGCGGTGACGGCGTTTATCTGCTCTTCATTGTCGACCCAGATAACGATGCCAACCGCCTGCATGATTTTTTCGGCCTGCTGTTTTTGCTCGTCAGTAACGAGCTGGTTAGCAAATAAACCAGTGGCGCCGCACTGAACCAGAGCCGGTGTGTTTGGCATGCAACGAACGACAGACTGGCCGCCGTTCAGCCAGCGGTCGATATCGGTGCTTCTGATGCCCGCCGCGATAGAGATAAACAAGCGGCTGCTTTGTTGCTTCGTTTCTGTTGATGGATCGAGTTGCAAACAGACCTGTTTTAGTAACTGTGGTTTGACCGCCAGCACAACAATTTCACACGATAATGTCACATCGTTATCGGCAGTGGTGTTTACGTCGAACTGTGTTTTTAGCGCCTGCCGCTGGTTCGTATCAGGCTCGGCAACAGTTATATCTGATGCAGACATGCCTGCATTTATCAGTCCGCCAATGAGGCTGGCTGCCATATTACCGCCGCCAATAAATCCGATCGTGGGCATCTTTGGTTCACATACTGGTTGTTTAAATATCGTAAATTTTACCACATCAGGTGGATTTTTCTGGATTTGCTAAATAACGAAAATATATTGTTGAATTAGTCACGGAATGCAGAAAGTAGGCGGATTCTTAGCTATAAATAGGAGACTCATAATTAAGAATAGAACTATTTGACTCAGGGGAAATTGATGGATATCGCTCAGTTACTTGCTTTCAGCGTAAAAAATGGAGCATCGGATCTACATTTGTCAGCAGGCTTGCCGCCGATGATCCGTGTCGATGGTGACGTGCGCCGCATCAACGTTGACCCTATGGATCATGAGCATGTCCATGGCATGGTGTATGACATCATGAATGACAAGCAACGTAAGACTTATGAGGAATATCTGGAGACTGACTTTTCTTTCGAGATACCCGGCCTGGCCCGTTTTCGTGTTAATGCGTTCAACCACAACCGTGGTGCGGGTGCTGTATTTCGTACTATTCCATCAAAAATTTTAACCCTGGAGGAATTAGGTGCGCCGAAGATCTTTGAAGAGATATCCGACACGCCGCGCGGCATCGTGCTGGTGACCGGACCGACCGGTTCGGGTAAATCGACCACGCTCGCTGGCATGGTTAACTATGTGAACGAAAATCATTATGGTCACATCCTCACCATCGAAGACCCGATCGAATTCGTACATGAGAGTAAAAAATCGCTGATCAACCAGCGTGAGGTACACCGTGATACTTTGGGTTTTAGTGAAGCCCTGCGTTCAGCCCTGCGTGAGGATCCGGATGTGATCCTGGTCGGTGAGATGCGTGACCTCGAAACGATTCGACTTGCGCTTTCAGCAGCTGAAACCGGCCACCTTGTTTTTGGCACCTTACATACCAGTTCTGCGGCAAAAACTGTCGACCGTATCGTCGATGTGTTCCCGGCGGCAGAAAAAGAGATGGTGCGTGCGATGTTATCGGAATCGTTGCGTTCGGTAATTTCACAGACACTGCTGAAGAAAATTGGCGGCGGACGTATCGCCGCACATGAAATCATGATCGGTACCTCGGCGATTAAAAATCTGATCCGTGAAAATAAAATCGCACAGATGTTTTCAGCGATTCAAACCGGCCAGTCGATAGGCATGCAGACGCTGGATCAGAATCTGCAGGAATTATTAGCGCGCGGCTTGATCAGCAAAGATGAAGCACGCAAGAAAGCAGCGAATAGAGATCTCTTTTAGTGTGCCAGGCAATAATAAACATGGCCATAACAAACAAAGTAACGAGGTGATCTAAGTGGATCGCGAAAAAGCAATAAAATATATGCATGACCTTCTGCGCATGATGGTACAGAAGAACGGTTCTGACCTGTTTATTACAGCGGGCGCTGTGCCATCGATGAAAGTGGATGGTGAGATGATGCCACTATCAAATCAGGCATTAAGTCCGCAGCATACGCAGGTGCTGGTAAGTTCTATCATGAACGATAAACAACGTGCGGAGTTTGAGGAGCAGCAGGAATGTAACTTTGCCATCAGTCTGCCGGGTGTCTCCCGTTTTCGTGTGAACGCCTTTACCCAGCGCGGTTCAGTTGGTGTCGTGCTGCGTGTTATCCGCTCCGAGATCCCGGTGTTCGAAGACCTGAACCTGCCGCCCATATTAAAAGATATTTCCTTGACCAAGCGTGGCCTGGTAATCTTCGTCGGCGCTACCGGATCAGGTAAGTCGACATCGTTGGCAGCGATGGTCGGATACCGTAACCAGAATAGTCACGGCCACATCATCACCATCGAAGACCCGATCGAGTTTGTTCACAATCACAAAAACTGCATCGTCACTCAGCGTGAGGTTGGCGTTGATACCGATAGCTATGAGATTGCGCTTAAAAACACTTTGCGCCAGGCACCGGATGTTATCCTGATCGGCGAGATCCGTGACCGCGAGACCATGGAGCACGCGATTGCTTTTGCTGAAACCGGTCATTTGTGTCTATCAACACTGCACGCTAACAGTACCAACCAGGCGCTTGACCGCATCATCAACTTCTTCCCGGAAGACCGTCGGCAACAGTTATTGATGGATCTGTCGTTGAATTTGAAGAGCCTGATCTCGCAGCGTTTGATTCCCACCGTATCGGGCAATGGTCGTGTGGCTGCCATCGAGATCATGCTTAACTCACCTCTGATGTCTGATCTGATCTTTAAGGGCAATGTCCACGATATCAAAGAGCTGATCGCCAAATCCAATGAACTTGGCATGTTGACATTCGACCAGGCCTTATTTGAACTGCATGAATCGGGTCAGATCAAATATGAAGATGCTTTAAGAAATGCGGACTCCGTCAATGATCTGCGCCTGAGAATCAAACTGGAAGGCAAAGATTCCAGTAATACTGATCTGATGGAAGGCCTTGATAATATATCGATGCAGGACAATGAAGATAAATCGCGGATTCGCTGATGGGGCTGAACCATCAGGTAAAAAATAACACTCATAGATGAGACGTGCAGGTAGGCATGTTAGGCAGGTAAAGCAGATGAATTTGCAACCATATTTAAAATTGATGTCCGAGCAACAGGCATCGGACATGTATTTCACCACGGGTGCGCCGGTGAGCGTTCGTATCGAAGGTTCCATGCGCCCTGTCGGAAAGAGCATGCTTAATCCGGGCATGACAAAAAAACTGGCTTACGATCTGTTGACACCGATACAGATCAAAGATTTCGAGAGAAATCTGGAATTAAATCTGGGCGTCTCTTATACAGACCTGGGTCGCTTCCGTATCAATATCTACATGCAGCGCGGCGAAGTTTCTATGGTCATCCGGTATATCAAGGCGGATATCCCGACACTGGATGAGCTTGGTCTGCCCGAGGTTTACAAGACCATGATCATGCGTAAAAAAGGTCTGATACTCGTCGTCGGTGCGACCGGCATGGGTAAGTCTACCTCATTGGCATCGATGCTGGATTATCGCAACATGACGGAGACCGGGCATATCCTGACCATTGAAGACCCGATCGAATTCATGTTCCGCCACAAAAAATGTATCGTCGGTCAGCGTGAAGTCGGGCTTGATACATTGTCGTTTGATAATGCTCTGCGTGAAGCAATGCGTGAAGCCCCCGATGTTGTGATGATCGGTGAGGCCAGAGATAAAGACGCGATGGAGTCAGCTTTGCGTTATGCTGATACCGGGCATCTATGTCTGACCACCTTGCACGCCACCAATGCTGACCAGACACTGGATCGCATGCTGAATTTTTTCCCCAGTGATGCACATAACCAGGTGTTGATGGATCTGTCATTGAACCTGAATTGCATATTAGCGCAGCGACTGGTCAAAACAGAAGATGGTAGTCGTATCGTCGCTGTCGAAGTGCTGGTCAATACGCCTTACATCAGTAAACTGATCCGTGATGGCAATTTCCATGAGATAAAAGAGATCATGGAAAAAGGTCACGAGACTGGAATGAAAACATTTGATCAGTCTCTGTTCGAATTATTTAAAGCGCGGAAGATTGATCTTAAAGCGGCGTTGGCCAATGCCGACTCCAGTAGCAACCTCGAATGGAAGATTAATTTCGGTGGAGGCACCAAAGAGCTACAGGGGCAATCGGAAAATCATGAACCGTTGCAGTTTCCCACCAGTCCAGCAGATTTAAACAAATAGTTTTTTACAGTTCAGCGGCTATCCTGGTCGCTGAATAGCAGCTCACCATCGATGATGGTGTGTTTGACTTTTCCCTGAAAATTCCAGCCCAGGAATGGTGTGTTCTTACCGTGACTGTGGATTGATCCGGTCGTCAGCTGCCAGTCTTCATTCTCATCAAAGATACAGATGTCAGCATTCGCGCCGATGGATAGGCTGCCGGTATTTAGTCCCAGAATAGTCGCCGGCGCATGCGTGATCTTGCTGATTACTTCAGCAATGTTTAACTCGGTTTGCTGAGACAGGCGCAAGCATAGTGGCAGCATGGTTTCCAGTGCTGAAATACCGGCTTCAGTGCTGGCGAAAGGCGCCTGCTTGGCATCGGTGTTGTGTGGCTGATGGTCGGAGCAGATGGCATCGATGGTGCCATTTGCCACTGCGGAACGCAGGGCTTCCATATCACGTTGCGTGCGCAGCGGTGGTATCACATGGCAGACGCTGTTAAAACTGCTGATGTCCTGTTCTGTCAGGTGCAGCTGATGCGCGTTGACATCGGCGGTGACCGGCAGCTGTTCGTTTTTTGCACGTGCGATTAACTCTGCGCCCCGGGCGCTGGATAAACGACCGAAGTGTGTGCTGACGCCGGTCTCTGCTACCAGTTCCAGTGCGCGCGTTATGGCGATGGTCTCTGCAGAAACCGGGATGCCTTTTAGTCCCAGCCGGGTAGCGATTTTGCCTTCATGTGCGCAGCCGCCGATGCTCAGCCGGTGTTCGTCGGGTTCGATAAAGACGCGCAGGCCAAAAGTAGCGGCGTAGGCAAAAGCGCGTTTCAGGATCAGCGAGTTTTCCACCGGGTTGCGGCAGTTGCTGACACCGACGCAGCCCGCCTGTTGCAAAGCATACATCTCACTCAGATGTTCGCCGTGTAGTCCAGAGGTTAAAGCGCCGAGCGTCACCACGTGGCTGTGTGCGGAATTTTCGGTTTTGCGATTGATCAATTCGACCACTGCAGGTTCATCAATCACCGGGTCGGTGTCCGGCGGGCAGCATAAGGTAGTGATGCCTGCTCGGGTGGCGGCCACGGTTTCGCTCTGGATAGTGGCCTTGTTTTCCAGGCCGGGTTCACGCAGTCGTGCGCAGCAATCGACCAGACCGGGGATGATGGTCAGGCCGGTGGCATCGATGATCTGTGCGTTGCCGGTGCCCATCGTGTTACCTGTTGCGATGGCTGCGATCTTTCCGTCGGTGATCTGGATGTCGGTGATCTGGTCGATATTGTTCGCCGGGTCGATCAGGCGGCCATTTTTTATAATGCTGTCAGTCATTATCGGCCACCTTCGTTGTTTTCTGATTCAGGTTCTCGTCCCAGCGTCATGGTCATCACTGCCATGCGCACGGCGATGCCATACGATACCTGGTCGAGGATGACCGAACGTGAACCGTCAGCCACGTTGGAATCAATCTCGACGCCACGATTGATAGGCCCGGGGTGCATGACGATGGCATCATCTTTTGCTGCCAGCAGACGTTCTTCGGTGAGACCATAGAGTTGAAAGTATTCCTGTTCACTGGGCAGTAGTGCGCCGGTCATGCGCTCTTTTTGCAGGCGCAGCATGATAACCACGTCGGCGTCTTTGATGCCAGTTTGCAGATCATGAAAAACATTGACGCCCATATCTTCAATGTCGACCGGCAATAAGGTTTTTGGTGCGATGACCCGGACATCGCCGGTATTTAATGTGTTGAGTGCATGGATCTGCGAGCGGGCAACACGTGAATGTAAGATGTCACCGACGATAGCGACACGCAGGTTGCCAAAGTTTTCGCCCTTGTTGCGGCGGATGGTGAACATGTCCAGCATCGCCTGCGTCGGGTGGGCGTGGCTGCCATCGCCGGCATTGATGACGCTGATATTTGGTTCCACGTGGTTAGCGATGTAATGCGCTGCGCCGGAATCACAGTGGCGTACCACGAACATATCGCAGTGCATGGCCTGGATGTTTTGCAGAGTGTCGAGCAGGGTCTCGCCTTTGGATGTCGCCGAGGTGCTGATGTTGATATTTAACACGTCGGCGGAGAGGCGTTTTGCCGCCAGTTCAAACGTGGTGCGGGTTCGGGTGCTGGCTTCGAAGAACAGATTGACGATGGTCTTGCCGCGCAGCAGCGGTACTTTTTTAACACTTTTCTCGTTGACGTTGGCGAAGCTTTCAGCGGTGTCCAGTATCTTGGTCAGCACGTTGCTGCCCAGGCCCTCGGTGGTGAGGAAATGTTTTAAATTACCGTTTTTATCTAATTGAATATTCCAGGCATCGTGGCCGATTAAAGCGTCAGTGGGTTTTGTTGCCTTATTAGCCATTGAGATTATTATTCCTTCGAAACATTTTTGTTGTTGCCGTTTTGTGCCTGTTGCAGTTCGAAAGCCAGTGGCTCCGGGCCGGTGAGCTTGATGTGTTCGCCGGCATTCAGCTTTATGTGTGCGCCAACGATGTCGGCCTGTAGCGGCAGCTCGCGGCCATCGCGTTCGATCAGGCAGACCAGGGTGATGCTCGCAGGCCGGCCGTAATCAAACAGTTCGTTCATTGCCGCCCGGATGGTGCGGCCGGTGTGCAAAACGTCGTCGACCAGGATGATGTGGCGGTCATCGACATCGGGTGGTAGCTGTGAGGGTTTGACTTCGGGGTTGATGCCGATGCGCGAAAAATCATCGCGGTAAAAACTGATGTCCAGTGTCGCCAGTGGTTCTGAGAAAATGGTGTCGGAATTGTTGAGTTGTTGATGCAGTCTGGTGGCGACCCAGACGCCGCCGGTATGAATGCCTACCATCAATGGATTATCGATTGCTTTGTCGTCAAGCAATGTTTTTACTTTTTCTGCCAGTTGTGCCAGAAGCTTATCTGGTGTGGCTAGTTGTTGCATAGGTTCTCGTTGTGTTCTGTGTTACTGCTGCTGATCCAGCCAGCGTTGCACGATGATTGCAGCCGCCATTCTATCAATCTCGTGTTTATTCTGCTTATTTATTTTTATGCTCTGTTTGAGAATCTCTTCGGCCTGCTGCGAACTGAGAGCTTCATTGATCTCGATCACTGGTAGCTTGAAACGTTTTTTCAGTTCGTAAGCAAATTGTCTGGCAGCGGCGGTCATTTTATTTTCGCTGCCATCGGTGTGATAGGGCATGCCGACAATCAGCGCCTGTGGGTTCCATTGCTGTATTTCAGACTGGATTGCCAGCCAGTCGGGGTTGCCGTCGACCTGCTTCAGCGTGGTGCAGGGCGTGGCCGAGCAGGTGATAGTCTGGCCGGTGGCGACGCCGATGCGTTTTTTGCCGTAGTCGAAGCCTAATACAGAGGTTATTTTCATGGATTTAATGTTGTAAAAACGTAAAAGCTTTATTAGTCCACAGATGAACGCAAATGAACGCAAATGAAAAGTTTTTGAAAGTTTTTATTTGCGTTCATCTGTGGACAAAATGTTTTTGCTTATGCTTGTTCAGGCGTGCCCGGCATCGTTAGTCATTAGCGACAGGTCAACGCCGATGAGTTTTGCTGCCGTTTTCCAGCGTTCTTCGACAGGGGTTTTGAAGATGATCTGTTCGTCCGCCGGGCAGCTTAACCAGGTATTGTCGGCCATCTCCTGTTCCAGTTGGCCGGCGGCCCAGCCGGCATAACCCAGTGCCACGATGCAATCTTCCGGGCCTTCGTTGTTGGCAATGGCCTGTAAAATATCTTTGGAGGTGGTCAACGCAACATTGTCGTTGACCATGAGGCTGGATGACCAGTTGCCGGTGGGACGATGCAGGATGAAGCCGCGACCCTGATCGACCGGGCCACCGATAAAAATCGATTGCTCTTTATCATAAGTCTCATCACTTTCGATCTTCATCTCCTTGATGACCTGTTTTAAGTTGATATCGGTCTGCTGGTTGATGATGAGACCAAAACTGCCGGCTTCATCGTGCTCGCAGATATAGGTGACCGCCTGATTAAAAAAGCCGTCGTTCAGCGATGGCATGGCGATAAGGAAGTGGCCGGTCAAATTGTAGCTGGCAGCTTTGCTGCCTTGCTGTGAGTTCTCTGTCATCGAGCGATTGCTGTGTTGTTATCGGGTGCGCAGACCGCTGTTTAAAAATTCCCAGCTACGCGTTATATGTATGACATCGGCTTCGACGCGAAGTTTCCGGGGGAAAGCGGCATAAGGCGCGGCCAGTTTAACGATGCGTCTGGCGGCATCATCAAGAATCTGGTGGCCGGAGGACTGACGTAGATCGGTTTTTACCAGTTCGCCATCTGAATTAATCACCACATCAAGAATTAAAGTGCCGCTGAGTTTTTTACGGCGCGCCCGGTCTGGATAATTGAGGTTGCCGATGCGTTCGACGCGGTCGATCCACTGGTGCATGTATTTGGCCGGTGTAAAAGCTTTGGTGCTGGAATTTAAGTATTTGGTGCGTTCGATGCTGGCCTGTTGTTCGATGGTATTGCTGATCTCGGCCGCCAGTTTTGCTGTCTGCGTGTTCTGCCTGGCATTGGTCTGGTCGAGCGTGTTGTTTTCTTCTGCTGTGGCCGGATTTTTTTCGGTGATGATGGCGTACTCGGCGTCGGACTGGGTGAGCAGTGCCAACTGTTCGCTCCGTTTCTGTTGGCGTTGTTGCTGCGCACTGCTGTGTTTTTCTAAACCGGATTTATTCGACAGGGTGGCGGCGCTGAACAGTTCGCGTGGCCGTGCTTTCTTTTCGGCATTGCCGCCGCCTTTCTGTGTTACCTGTGCCAGGTAATCGGCTTTTTTGTTTTCGTCCGGTGATTTAGTCTGCACCAGAATGATGTCCAGTGCGGGCGAGGTTTTACTGTCGGCGGGGGGGGAGACGCTGAATGTCACACCAAGAATAATCATGCCATGAAATATGGTGGCAAGAAAAAACGTCATGCCAAAACGGTCTTTGTCGGTGATCTTCGCCTGTATTGTTCTGCGTTTGCTCATTTGTGTCTCGGGATACGTTTACCGGTGTTGTCCGGCTGTACATTTTATAATTATTATTGCTGACTAATTATAGAACTTCACTGATAAATATGTGCGAAGTCGGTGATTTGTTGAGGAGTTTTATACGCGACTGCATTGCTGCTGTCATGCGGATATCGCCATTGCCGTCGACCAGCATGACGTATTCTACCCCCAGTTTTTTTGCGATCGCCTGCCAGTGTTCGCTGCCGGCGACAAATAATGCGGTGGCAGCGGCATCGGCCAGTGCGGCGTCTGGATGGATCACGGTGACTGATTGTGCGTCCTGTGTCGGGTAACCGGTTCGCGGATCGAGTATGTGATGATAGCGTTTGCCCTGATAAAAATACAGGCGTTCGTAATCGCCGGAGGTGAAAACGCTCTCGTTATTTTTCACTTCGACGCTGGCCAGGATTTTATCGTCACGTGGGTGGCGGATGCCGATGTTCCAGGCGCGATCCTGGTGCTGGCCGATGACGCTGAGGTCACCACCGGCATTGATCACCGCGTTGTGAATTCCCAGTTTTTTCAGCTGTTCGATTTCTAGCGCGATGGCATAACCTTTGGCAAACGCGCCAAAGTTAAGTGATACCGTCGGATTGGTGCTGATCAGCCGGTTTTCCTGATCGAATGACAGGTCGCTCATCTGTGGGTTTTGTTTGACCAGATCCTGGATCAGGCTGTCCTGTGGTGGTCGGATGTCTGTTTCCTGAGAACGATGAAACTGCCACAGGTTGATGAGCTTGCCGATGGCCGGGTTGTAAAAATTATTGCTGCGCTCGCTCAACGATATAGAGGTTTTTATTATCGGGATGAGATGCGGCGGTACGGTGATGACGGTGTTCCCTCCCGGTGTCGTTGCTGACAGTTTTTTGTTGAGCTGCGCAAGATCGCCATCGGTCCACGGTGACCATTGTTGATGGTAGCGATCGAAATTTTTTTGCAGCAGTTTAAAGGCTTCGTCAGCCTGCCCTCTGTCAGCACTATAGAGTGTGATATCAATTAAGGTGCCGAAGGCGAAGATACTGTAGTCATACTGTTTTTCGCTTTGTTCGCAGCCGCTGAGAAAAATGGCGGTGAACAATGCGAGCAGTAAACGTTTTTTTAAGGTAAATATTTTTCTATACATCGCATGAGATCACCGGCGATATCCAGTGAATAAATCTGATCTAGTTCGCGGATACAGGTGGGGCTGGTGATGTTTATTTCGGTGAGGTAGTCGCCAATGATGTCGATGCCGGCGAACAGGATGCCCTGCTGTTTTAATATCGGACCGACCTGCTGGCAGATCCAGCGATCACGCTCACTGAGTTCGACGCCGACCCCGGTACCACCGGCGGCCAGGTTGCCGCGCGTTTCACCCGATGCGGGTATGCGCGCCAGCGCGTAGGGCACAGCTTCGCCATCGATCAACAGCACACGTTTATCACCCTCAGTGATTTCCGGGATGAACTGCTGTGCCATGACGGTACGTGCCTCATTTTCAGAAACGGTTTCGAGTATCACGGAAAGGTTCGGATCCTGCGGGTTGACGCGGTAGATGGAGGTGCCGCCCATGCCGTCGAGCGGTTTCAGTATGACATCTTGCTGCTCTATCTGAAAACGTTCGATAACAAAATCACGCAAACGTTTTTTACTGCGGCTGACCATGAACGGCGTACAGCATTGCGGGAATTGCGTGATAAACATTTTTTCGTTGTTGTCGCGCAGGCTGGCAGGCCGGTTGACGATGAGCGTGCCTAGCCTCTCGGCCAGTTGCAGGATGTAGGTACTGGCGATGTATTCGATGTCGAAAGGTGGGTCTTTGCGCATCAGGATGGCGTCCAGCGATGCCAGTTCGATGTCCTGTTCCGGACTGAAATCAAACCAGTGGCTGGCATCATCTTCAACTCTGGTGATGCGGCTTTGCGCCCAGGGTATTTCGTTTTTTGTGTACAGGTCAGACTGGTAGATAGTGTGGATCTCCCAGCCGAGTTTTTTGGCCGCCAGCATCATTGCGAAACTGCTGTCTTTTTTTATGTTTATCGATGGCAGCGGATCCATGATGATGCCTAATTTGATGCCCATGCGTTTCTCCAGACGATATTGAACAGATGAATTTTAAATGATTTTAACAGTAATTTGGCCTTTGTTTCGTGTCGAAAAAATGTCAATAATCCTCGCTTAAGCAAAATCTTAGCCAATAATGTTCGAGTTTTAATGAATTGTTGGCAATACCGGGAATGTGGTCTACATTCTGTTTATCTAGAGTCTTTTTTGGGGGCAGTCAGTTTTATTGACGGCAAGAAATGGTACAGCAATGGTTGAAGAGAGTATGTGATGAGTGACCTGAAAGTAATGGTCATTGATGACAGTAAAACAATAAGGCGAACGGCGGAAAACCTGCTTAAAAAAGAAGGTTGTGAAGTAGTGACAGCAGTTGATGGTTTTGAAGCGCTATCGAAGATTGCTGAAAACAAACCGGATATTATTTTTGTAGACATCATGATGCCGCGACTCGATGGTTATCAAACTTGCGCGCTGATAAAAAATAATAAAACGTTTAAAGATACGCCGGTCATTATGTTATCAAGCAAGGACAGTATCTTTGACCGCGCACGCGGTCGCATAGTGGGCTCGACTCAGTATCTGACAAAACCGTTTACCAAAGAAGATTTGATCGGAGCAATAAAAGAGTTTGCGCCGGGGCATTAGCCCTGGTTAGCTAAATTAACGATACTGCATAATCTGGAGACGCAAAGGTTGTGTCGCATACAAAGTAACAGGGAGAGAGGATGTAGCCTGGAGTGTGCATTCGATAACAAATATATAGTGGTGAGTGAGAATGGCAAAAGTATTGATAGTTGATGATTCGCCAACAGAGGTGCATGTATTGCAAACCATGTTGACTAAAAACGGGCATGATGTCGTGGTTGCTACTTCGGGTGAGCAGGGCGTCGAGATGGCAAAAACAGAAGGCCCTGATCTGATTTTGATGGACGTTGTTATGCCTGGCATGAACGGGTTTCAGGCGACCCGGCAGATATCGAAAAATACAGAGACTTCGTCCATCCCTGTGATCATGGTGACAACGAAAGATCAGGAAACCGATAAAGTCTGGGCGATGCGCCAGGGCGCCAAAGATTACATCGTGAAACCGGTGCAGGAAAAAGCGTTGATCGAACATGTAAATATGGTGTTATCGTCATAAGACGGTTGTCGAAATAAGCACCGTGTTTTTACAAATAATAATTAAGACGAATAAATGACTACGAGTAATCCATTTGATTTATTGCAGGACCTTGAGCAGCGAACGCTTAAAGGTTTAACAGGTGTTCCTGCGCTTGATCTGGTCAAAGAAGAATGGGTGGGCGTTGGTTTCCGAATCGGTAATTCAAAATTAATTGCAGCCATGTCAGATGTTAAGGAAATACTGGACCTGCCTGAATATACTATGGTGCCTGGCGTGAAATCGTGGATCGTTGGTGTTGCTAACGTGCGTGGCAGTTTGTTGCCAATCCTTGATATGAAAACTTTTTTGTTAGGCGAAGATACCAGGCATCGACAGAGAGCCAGGGTTATCGTCATTGATTATAAAGGTTTTAATACTGGCCTGATCGTCGAAGAAATTTATGGCATGCGGCATTTTAGAAACAGTGATGAAACTGGCGATATACCTGAAGTGAATGATGATCTTTCGCCATACATAGGAAGAGCGTTTAAACAGGATAAAGAACACTGGCCTGTATTTGATTTTAATGAAATGGTGCAGGATGAACGTTTTGCACATGCGTCTTTGTGATTAATAAAAATATATAAAAACTAAAAATTATAATAATAGTTAGAGAGATTACTTAATACGTTACCAGTAGAACGAACGGATTAAGTTAATTGGAGAGAATGCCTTATGAGCGCAGAGAAAAAAAATATCGCAATTGGTAAGCCGCTGGTCGTAATAGGATTATTACTATCAGTATTTATTATTCTTATGTTGGGTAGCCTGGTTTATGTGGCTGATAAACGAGCGAATTTACAGCGCCATGTGGAATTATCTGCTGAACAGCTTTTGTTATCACAGCAGATGGCGACTTTTTCATTGGGCGCTTCATCAGGTAACGAAGAAGCTTTTGACCGTTTACAGTCATCAAAAATAAATTTTGACAGAATTTTGAACACTTATCGTTCAGGTGATGGTTATAGCGTAGCAATATCCCGTGAATTATTACCGGCGCTTGACGCGGTTGAATCTGACTGGCGCAACTACAGAAATAATGTTGAGGTTATTTTAAATGGCCGTCAATCAATTGCTGAAGTAAGAGAGCTCTATCAGGTGATCGAAAGTTTTATCCCGCAGATGTTGACCTATTCTGATGAGGTGGTTGGTGTCTTAATCAAAAAGCAATCCTCACCGCGTCAGGTTTATCTGGCTACACGTCAGATGATGTTGTCGCAGCGTATTAAAAATAATTTAAATCAGGTGTTGGCCGGTGGTGAAGCGGCAGCGGCGGCTGCTGACCGGTTTGGCCGGGACGCGGCGTTGTTCGGGCGTGTGTTGGAAGGTCTGTTAAAAGGCTCAAAAGGTTTACGCATCGAAAAAGTAACAGATAAAGAAGCGGTCGCAAAGTTACGTGAAGTAGCGATGTTGATTAGTGCGGTGAGTGATAATATAGCGGGCATCCTCGAGCTTTCACCAGAGCTGTTTGAAGTAAAAGATGCAGCGGGGCTGGTGAGTGGGGATTCAGAGAAAATCTTAATAACGCTCGAAGAGTTCCAGGAAAAAATTATCGCGCAAGGTGAAGAACTTGACCTGATTCAATTAGTGGGTGTCGGTTTCGGTGGTATCGCAGTAGTACTGATTATCATCGGTGGTATCCTGTTACTTAAAGAAGCCCGGAAACGTGAGGAAAATGCGTTAGAAAATAACCGAAGAAATCAGCGTGCTATTCTGCGGTTACTGGATGAAATGGCCAATCTTGCGGACGGTGACCTGACAGTGCATGCGACGGTGACTGAAGAGATTACTGGTGCCATAGCCGACTCGGTAAACTTCACCATCGATGCGTTACGCACTCTGGTAACAACCATTAATAATACTGCCTCAGAAGTATCGCTCTCGACAGAAAAAACACAACATACAGCGAACGAATTAGCCCAGGCATCGAACAGGCAGGCACGTGAGATTGCGTCTGCCAGTGCCGCGGTAACCGATATGGCTGAATCCATGTTAACAGTATCTCATGATGCGGATAACTCGGTTAACGTGGCGACACAATCGTTGGATATCGCGCAGAAAGGTGCGCAGGTGGTAAGTAATACCATCGGTTCGATGGAAAAAATTCGTGAAAATATTCAGGAAACTTCAAAACGTATCAAACGTCTGGGTGAGTCTTCACAGGAGATTGGTGATATCGTGGGGTTGATTACCGAGATTGCAGATCAGACAAATATCCTCGCTTTAAACGCAGCCATTCAGGCATCGACTGCGGGTGATGCAGGCCGTGGTTTCGCAGTGGTTGCGGATGAGGTGCAACGACTGGCGGAACGTGCGGGTAACGCGACCAAGCAGATCGAAGGCCTGGTAAATGCTATTCAGGCAGATACTAACGAAGCGGTTAAATCCATGGAGATGAGTACCGCCGGTGTGGTGAGTGGTGCTGCCATGGCCGAGGAGTCAGGTGTTGCGCTGAAAGAGATTGAGTCGGTATCGATCGAACTCTCTAATCTGATTAAAGGTATCTCTGATTCTACCAAACAACAATCGAAGGTCGCGATGTCGGTATCTGATTCGATGAATGTGATTCAGGAGATTACCCTGCAAACGTCTGAAGGTACTGAAGAAACATCAAACTCGCTTATCTCATTGAATGAACTTTCTGCAGAACTCGGTCGTTCTGTATCTGGTTTCAAACTGCCGTCGTCGGATGATGATGACAATGTTGAAACTGTTATCCTGCAGAAACAGGCATAAGGTAATCTGGCACAGGTGATCAGGTTATGAGTGTTGAAAATACGGTTGAATATAATTCACTTAGCTGGGTCAAGGCTCAGTTAGATGATGTTTTGTCTGACGCCCAGGCAAACCTAAATGAATATATCGAAAATAAAACTGATGAGAATTTAGAAAATTGTATCGAGCATCTGCAGCTCATCTACGGCACTTTGCAGATGGTTGAAATCTATGGCGCAGCAATGCTCGCCGAAGAAATGCAAAAAACGACCGTTGCATTACTGGCAGGGGAAGTCGAACGCGCAGAAGACACCTACGATGTGTTGATGCGAGCAATGCTGCAGCTGCCTGATTACCTCGAAGGTATCCAGGCGGGTAAAAAGGATGCGCCAATCACGTTGATGCCACTGTTTAATGATTTACGAACCGCACGAAAAGAGGGTTTGCTATCAGAGAGCGTGCTGTTTTCTCCTGACATCGAAAACGCCGAGCTGGATGCCGATGGTTATGATACCGGCGCCATCGAAGCAGGAAAGCTTCAGGATGAAGTCAAAAGGTTGCGTACGCATTTTCAGTTAGGTCTGCTTGATTATATCCGCAATAATAAACAACGTGTTGGTTTGCAGCGTATCCGGGCGGTACTAAGTTCTCTGGAAAAAATTTCAAGTAACGATGAAGTTCGTCGTATATGGATGGTTGCGGGTGCGCTCGTTGAAGGTTTGATGAAACAGGGCATTGATACTAATTTAAGTATCAAGATGCTGCTGGGTGCTATCGATCGTCAGTTAAAACTGATACTCGATGAAGGAGAAGAAAAATTTGCGGCTCAATATTCGAAAGAACTGTTCAAGAATATTCTGTATTACGTTGGTCTTAGTACAGTAGAGAGCAAAGCGATCGCAGCAGTGAAAGAAGCATACAATCTAGTCGATTTGATCCCTCAGGAATCAAGTGACACCAGTGCGATGATTGGCGGTTTAAATGCCGACCTGTTCGATACGGTATCAAAAGGCATTACCGAGGATCTGACCAAAGTCAAAGATGTCCTGGAACTGTTCATGCAGAGTAGTGAGCAGGATCTGGGGCAACTTACAGGTATCGCTGAACAACTAGGAAAAATAGCCGATACCTACGGTATGTTAGGTATGGGCAATGTGCGTCAGTCTGTCATGGATCAACGTGATGTAATGCAGGATGTTGCTAAAGGTGAAACCGAGATTAGTGAAGCAGTGATCTCCGGTGTTGCGTATGAATTATTAAACGCTGAATCTGAACTCAAAGACTACATCGCAGAACGTTCTGGTTTCATTGACATGAATCGCGATCATCAAGACCAGACAGTACCGGCTGCCGAATATCGTCAGGTGGTGTTTGCAGTTGTGGCTGAAGGTCTGAAAAACTTCAGCGAGGCAAAAGAAGCCGTATTGTCCTATGTCTCTGGTATCGGTGATAAGGAACAGCTGGATATTATCTTAACCAGGCTGGAAGAGGTGCGTGGTGTCTCGATGATGCTCCCACTTGGGCGCGTAGAATCGCAGATTGAAAAGCTACAGAGATATATCCGTGTCGCATTATTAGACAACAATCGACATCCTGACGAAAAAGAACAGGATACAGTTGCTGACGTAGTCACCTCCATCGAATATTTCTTTGAAGCATTGTCCGAAGGCCGTCCAGGTGTCGAGCAGGGTTTAAATGCCGGTGATACAGCAGCTGATATACTGGTTGGCATAACAGAGTCTTATGGTGATACGGTCGCCGAAGTAGCTGAAGAAGATCTGTCTGAAACAGAAGCGGCAAGTGAAGACATTGTCGAAGCTGAAGCATCGGAAGCCGAAGCAGCAGAAGAAGCTGAGAAAAATGAAGAAGAGAACGTCAGTACAGAAGCTGTAGTTACAAGACCGGTAGTAGCGCTGCAGGATATCGAGGAATACTCTATCCTGGCGGATGATGCAGATGAAGAAATCGTCGAGATTTTTATCGAAGAGGCGGTTGAGGTCCTGGGTGAGTTACATACTTATCTGCCGCAATGGAAGGCAAATCATGATGATGAAGAAGCGCTGGCCGTGGTCAGACGAAGCTTTCACACACTAAAAGGTAGCGGACGTTTATTGGGCGCAAATCTTATCGGCGAGTTTTCATGGAAATTTGAAAACATGCTGAACCGTATCATCGATAATAAAATCTCTGTTAGCGATCCCTTACTTAATGCATTAGATGAAGCGCTAGCCGTATTGCCTCAGTTAATCGAGCAGCTAAAAGGTAATCGTGAACCGATTGCCAATATCGCACAGCTGATGTCATCTGCCGATGCAATAGCAGAAGGACGGGATGTTGCTGATGTTGTAGAACCAGCTGAAACAGTGGCTGATGTCAACATTGAAGAAGTGGAAGGAAGTCTTGATGTTGTTGATATTGATATGGTCGAGCTGGAAGAGGCTGATAGTGATGATGTCGAAATAAGCGCTGTCGAACAAACGACTGATGAGATTGCTGAACCGGAAATAGAAATAGTTGAAGTCGAAGCGTTTGAAGCAGAAACGAATAGCCTTGATGTTGAAGCTGACAATGACATGGAAATGGACGTATCGGAAACGTTCGAACTTGGTGAGGATGCTGACGAAGTTGTAACCGAAGAGATTTCAATTACTGAATTATCGGATTCAGATGAGTTAATGGAGGATGACTTCGATGCCGAATTATCATCCATTGAAGTTGATGAATCGAAAGATGATGCCGTATCAGATATATCTGATAATGATGAACTAATCAATTTGTCAGAAGTTGATTCTACGGATGAGGAAATAATTAATCTGTCTGATGAAGATGATTTAATTAATGGCTTCGAAATAGAAATAGAAGAGATCGGTGGTAGCGTTGTTGGTTCAGATGACGACCTTAATCTCGACCCGATGCTGCTTAAGATTTATTATGACGAAAGCCAGAGTCACATCGCAAATATCAGACAATTACTTGATGAAAGTGAGTCTAAAAGATTACCACTAAAAGCAGATAAAACACTTGTTCGTGCTTTTCATACCTTATACGGTAGCGCACGTACTGCCGAAGTGGAAGCTATTGCAGAGGTAAGTGGTGCTGCAGAAAAATATGTCAAAGCCCGTCAGGAAAGTGGTGAAGAAGATGTTCCAGAAGATGTTGCTGCTGTTCTCGGTGAGATAGAACAGGCGATCAGTAGCATGTTGTCAATGGTGGAAAACGGTAAGTTGCCACCACACGATAAAGTATTACAGGAAAAAATAAACAGAATTGTTCAGCAGGAGATTCAGTCGCAGTTGCAGAAATCCTGGCAGAGCAATTTATCGCCAGAGGATGACAGTGCGAAGATGTTTTCTTCGTATGAAACAACTGATGGCAATGATGAAGTCTCGATTGATATGTCAGAACTGGAGTCAGGGGCCGAAGCTGACTTTGAGGTAGGCGTCGATACTGATGAGCTTGCCAACGATAGCGAAGAGCTCGTAAGTAGTAGTGAAGCGGTGGTGCTGGAAACGGTCGTAGAAGAACCCGTGGCAATGTCGTACGGTGATATCGATGATGAACTAATCGATATCTTCCTCGAAGAAGCAGAAGAGTTGCTTGAAAATTGTGAAGACACATTAAATGAAATCAGAATAACACCAAACTCCACAGAACACATCCACCAGTTACAGCGAAATATGCACACACTGAAAGGTGGCGCGCGTATGGCTGAGCTGACGCCGGTAGGTGATCTGACACATAATCTTGAATCACTCGTGGTTATGGTAGATGAGAAAAAAGTTAGCATCAATAAAGCGCTTTTTGATTTGCTACAGGAATCCCTGGACGTATTAACAGGCATGCTGGGAAATGTTAAAAAGCGTGAGGCTGTTGTATCTGCAAATAATTTAAATAATCGCATCGGCATGTTGATGCGTGGCGAAGTAGAAGAAAAACGTTCAGTCGAACGATTTGATGTCGAGCTAAGCGAATTAGAGTCTGCTGATGATGAGCTTGAGGATATTGATGTCTCAGCGCTGTTGCCAGGTGGTGGTAGTAATGAGGAAAGCGCATCAGACAAAAAGCAGGAAAGCGAGATATTACACAGGCGAAAAGCAGATAAGGAAAAAGAAAAGCCACATTGGGGTGAGCGAGCATCTGATGTTAATTATACGGACTCTCAGGAACAGGTTCGTGTTCGCTCAGACCTGTTAAATAATCTTGTTAACTACGCCGGCGAAGTAAATATTTATCATGCGCGCATGGGTAAGCAGATATCAGACTTCGGCTACAACTTATCAGAGTTGACACAGACAGTCGTACGATTAAAAGAACAATTGAGAAAACTTGAGATCGAGACAGAAATACAGATCCGTTCAGGTTATGAAAAAGAATCAGATAATTATGATGAAAATTTTGACCCATTGGAAATGGATCAATATTCAACATTGCAACAGTTGTCACGAAGCCTGAGTGAGACCGCAGGTGACGTAGAAAGTATCAATGAAATTCTGACGGACATCACGCGCGATTCAGAAACATTACTGGTACAGGAATCTCGGATTAGCACAGATCTGCAAGAAGGTCTGATGCGTACTCGGATGGTTCGCTTCGGCGGCCTGTCATCGCGCTTGCGCAGAATCGTTCGTCAGATCTCACGCGAGCTAGGCAAAGAAGTCGAAGTCGAAATCATTGGTGATAACAGCGAAGTCGACCGTACCGTATTAGACAGAATTATTGCGCCGCTGGAGCATATGTTACGTAATGCTGTAGCGCATGGTATCGAACTGCCTGAAATACGAAAGGCAGTGGGTAAAAGTGAGACCGGAAAAATTAAAATAGCTGTCGACCGCCAGGGTACAGACATTGTTATTGTTGTCAAAGATGATGGCGCAGGTATCGATGTTGATAAAATTCGGCAAAAAGCTATAAAACTAGGTTTGATGACAGCGGAAACAGAGCTCTCTGACCATGATGTGTTACAGTTTATTTTGCAATCCGGGTTAAGCACCTCTGATGAAATTACCCAGGTCGCAGGCCGTGGCGTCGGTATGGACGTTGTTGATAGCGAGATAAAACAGCTTGGCGGTGTTCTGGAAATTGATACTGAACGTGGGAAAGGTACTGAATTTCATATTCGACTACCACTGACGCTGGCGATTAATCAGGCACTTCTGGTCAGCACTACAGATGATGTTTTTGCTATTCCACTTGCGAGCATCGAAGGTGTGGTTCGGATAACGGGACTCGAACTACAGCGTTTTTACGATAGTGAAAATAACTTCTATGAATTTAACGGCATTGAGTATGAACTGAAACATCTGGGTGGTTTATTGACCGGTAACCGGGGTGATTATTCTAAGCAGCTACAATTGTTTCCTGTCCTGCTCGTGCATGTAGGTGATCAACATTTTGCGTTACATGTCGACGACCTGATAGGTCGACGTGAAATCGTGGTGAAACCAGTCGGTATGCAAATTGGTGGTGTACGTGGTATTGCTGGTGCCACTATCCTGGCGGATGGACGTGTGGTACTGATTCTTGAGATGTCAGCGCTTGTGGTTGCCGACAGCTTGTTTAAAGAGAATGTTCCAGTTGTCGAGGAAGCCGAGCCGATCGTGCTTGCCAGAACAACGGTTATGGTCGTGGATGATTCGATTACGATACGTAAGGTTACGGAGCGCATGCTCACACGTTACGGCATCGAAGTTGTGCTTGCCAAAGACGGCGTTGATGCAACCAATCAACTCCAGGACTTCATGCCTGATCTGATGCTGCTCGATATCGAGATGCCACGCATGGATGGTTTCGAAGTAGCTAGTTTTGTACGTAATGACGAGAGGCTACGAAACCTGCCGATCATCATGATCACTTCAAGAACAGGAAGTAAGCACAAAGAAAAAGCGATGGAGATTGGCGTAAACCAGTATCTGGGCAAACCGTTTCAGGAAGAAGATCTGGTAAGTAATATTAATGAAATTTTAAATACTGCTTTTTAATCAGGTTACTGAGAAAAAATATCAGAGATTAGGTTATGGCTGAAGATTCACAATTAATTAAATGCATCATTCTTACCTTGCGTAAAGATAATGTTATCGTGCCCAACGCGTTGGTCGCTGAAATTGTTTCAGTAAAGGACATAAAGAATACAGATGAAGGGCCGGCATGGTTTCTTGGAAACATGAAGTGGCGTGGCGAAGATGTCCCATTGCTTTCATTTGAAGCGTCGGGTGGGGAGAAAATTTCCAGGGTGAATCTGAATACTCAGGCTGTTGTGTTATATGCTGTTGGTGCTTCAGGCGACGTTAAAGAAAGTCCTTATCTGGCGCTGGTGATGTCCGGTGTACCACATGTTAGCCATTTTTCCCGGAAACAGATACAAACTGATGTTGATGAACTGGAAAGTGAATCACATCCGATGGTTGCGCAAAAAGTTCGAATCAATGGTGCAAGTGTTAGTATCCTGGACGTGGATTCGATGGTAGCCATGGTCGAAGAACTGGCCGCATAGTTTTCAGACAACTTGAAAGAAAATATCCTGGCAAAGAGTACACAGGGAAAGCTTTTATTGTTAATAGCGCCGCAGGTACGATTAACAAGATAAAATTCTGTGCACTCTATGGTGATTGGTTTTTAGTATTATCCGTTTTTATTGTGCGTCCCATCACACATCGGTTTACTGCCCGATTTGCGGCAGCCGCATAAATATACCGTCTGTTTTTCTTCGATCGTAAATTCAACGGGTGTAATGTCCGTGCCCTCATGTGAGCCATCACAAAAAGGCTGGTTTTTTGATCGGCCACATGCGCACCAGTGGTAGGTGCCTGCTTCGAGTTCAACGGCGTAAGGTTCATTTTGAGAGCTGACAGGTTCAGTCATAATTTCCTCCGGTAGTTTGTTATATTTTTCAGTTAGTAAAACCTGTTATTTGTTTATAGAGTTTATCGAATATCTGCCATCGCCCATTCCTAGTTGGGCTAGCGCCATGATAGACAAAATTAATGGATATTCCCAGCCGCCACCGGCATTACTAAATAACCAGCCGCTTGAAGAGTGCGCCCACGTTGCACCGAGAAAAACAGGAATGACCAGTGCAGAAAATACACGTGTCTTGATGCCTAAAACCAGCGCAAAGCCTGCAATTACTTCGACAGCAAAAACCACGTAGGCTAGAAATCCAGGTAGCCCGATGGAAGTAAAAAAA
>SWCD01023551.1_pt1 | contig 40776 bp, 25 predicted proteins | sample 4693011 | NCBI WGS metagenome assembly SWCD01 (sample SAMN10267278, study PRJNA491770) | bioreactor metagenome | isolation source: DHS bioreactor inoculated with marine | place: Japan: Omine Ridge, Nankai Trough
GCAGTTTCCAGCTGGTCAAGTTCCGCAGCATGCGAATCGACGCCGAGAGCGATGGCGTGGCGAGATGGGCCAGTTCCGACGATGACCGCACCACGCGCGTGGGTCGTTTCATCCGCGCGGTCCGGCTCGACGAGTTGCCGCAACTGTTCAACGTGCTGCTTGGCGACATGAGCCTGGTCGGTCCGCGACCCGAGCGCCCGCAGTTCGTCGACCAGCTCAACCGCGAGATCCGCTATTACAGCGTGCGCCACTCGGTGAAGCCCGGCCTGACCGGGTGGGCGCAGCTGCGCTATCCCTATGGCGCATCGGTGCGCGATGCCGAGGAAAAGCTGACGTTCGACCTGTTCTACGTCAAGAACCACGGCCTGCTGCTGGACTTGATGATCCTGCTGCAGACCGTCGAAGTGGTGATGTTCCGGCGCGGTGCCCGCTGACTTCCTGCCCTTGATGTGATCGGCCGCGGCGTGCCGGCGCCGCAATGCACTACGGGTTGGCTTGCACGGAAGCTGGCGGAGGCGCGGGTGTCGCGGTTTTCAGCTGGTAAAACGGCGAGCTGTACCAGTCGACCAGCGCGCCCTTTTCGAACCTGAGCCAGGACGGGCCGTATTCCCATTCGTTCTCGCGGATTCTCACCGGATCGCCCTGGATCATGCGCACGGTTGCGGGATCCATCCCGAGTTCCAGGTATTCGGGCAACCTTGTCGCAACAAGACGCGCATCCTGCTCCGGCTCCGCGACCGGGACTGCGGCGACGCGCGTCAGTGTTTCCGGCCGGGTACTGCAGAACGCCAGTGCGAGCAGTACGCCAACCAGCGCAGAGGCCAGCAGCCAACGCCATGGCCCCGGACCCTGGCGACCGGATTCCGGCTGGCTTGCCATCCGTGGCACCAGCGGCAGGCGCGGGCTTCGACGCGCATTCCATCGCCCATCGTGGTTGCGCACGCGCCCGCCAGGCAAGCGTCCATAGCGCCGGTGGAAGCGCAGGGCCGTGGCATACAGCGGCGTCAGGTCGGCCAACGGTAGCGTGCTCTCCAGGCCACTGTAGCCAAGGTCCTGCTTGTCTGGGTGCAGCCTCGTGATCAGGCGTCTGTAGGCAAGCACGAACTCCTCGAGGCTGCAGTCCGGCTCGATGTCCAGTTGGCTGTATAGCTGGGAGAAATCCGGGTTCATGGGATCCCACTGGCAGGCACGGAGGCTGTGTTATCGGGATTGGAGCGGCGAGTCAAGCCGCTGGTGGGAAGGCTGGCCGTGCCGCTGGCCGGGGAATGCTTCAACCCGCGGCGCGCAATGACGCGCCGATTTCGGCAAGCAGCTGCTGCCGATGGGATTCGAGGAAGAAATGGCCGCCCTCCAGGGCGCGGGCCTCGAACGCGCCGACCGTCTCGTGCTGCCAAGCGGCAGTGTTTTCAGCATTGGTTGCGGGATCCTGCGTGCCGGAAAACGCCGTGAGCGGGCATTCCAGCGGCGGAGCGCGCGTGTACTGGAAGGAATCCAGCAGGCGCAGGTCGGCCCTTAGCGTCGGAATGGTCAACGCCCGGATATCAGGGTGCGACAGGCTGGTCGAGAGACTGCCGTATTGCCGGTCAAGCGCCGTCATCAGCGCATCGTCGGACAGGGCATGCAACGCCTCGCGCTCGCCGCTGCGGGCTCCAGGCCAGGGCCGCGCCGAAACAAACAGGTGCTTGAGCCGGCCTGGCTGCGCAGCCTGCAACCAGCGTCCGAGCTCGAGTCCGATGACCGCGCCGAGGCTGTGCCCGAAAATAGCCGTCGGCTGGGCAGGCAGCGGCGCAACCGCTGCCTGCAGCGCCTGCATCATCGGCTGCCATCGCTCGAAGGCGGGTTCGCGCAGCCGGTCCTCGCGGCCTGGCAGCTGCACGGCATACGCTTCGACGTTCGGCGGCAGGAGCTCCCCCCAGCCACGGAAGGCAAGGGCGCCGCCGCCGGCAAACGGGATGCACAGCAGGCGCATCGACGCCATCGGGCGCGCCGCCAGGCATTTCAGGCGTACGTTCATCGTTGAATCCCGGTTGCGTGGTTCGACCGGCAGCGCCGGGCGCCGAAGGCCATGGACGTCTTGCGGTATCGGAGCCGTCCCGTGCATGGCCTTCCCCGCGGCCGATGTCCGTTCATTCGAGTATATCGCGCACGCCAAGCGGACCATCCGGCCGGAAGCAGGCCGGCCAGTGCAGGTCCGTGAGCACGGACGCCGGGGAATCCACGCCATGCTGGAGGAACAACCGTGGAATGGCTGAGTTTCGATCCGGAACAGATGGCAGGCGCTTTCAATTCGCTGGCCTTCGTGTTCTCGCACGTCCTGCACAAATCGCCTCTGTTCGAACTGCCCAGGCTGGCAAGGCTCGCCGAGTTCCTCGAACGTCGTGGCGGCCGCAGCGATGTCTACAACGCCGCGGCGGGTACGGCGTTCGGGCAGGCTTTTGCATCCAATGGCGTGCGCGAATGGTCCGCGGGCGGTGCGATCGAGGAGATCGAGCACAGCGGCTCGTGGATGGTGCTCAAGCGCATCGAGCAGCATCCGGAATACCGGGAAATCGTCCAGGCTTGCCTCGGCGAAGTGGCCCGCGTGGTCCCGGAGCTCGAGCCGCGACGGGTGAAGCAGGCCGAAGGTTTCATCTTCGTGACGTCGCCACACGGCATTACTCCCTACCACATCGACCCGCAGTGGTCGTTCCTGGCGCAGGTCCATGGGCGCAAGACATACCGGATCTACGACGTGCTCGACCCGGAAGTCATCAGCAACGAGGAGATCGAGGACTACTACTGCGGGCAGACCATGGCGGCCCGGTACGCCCCGGAAAAGGACCGCAAGGCCAGGGTCTTCGACCTGCTGCCCGGCCAGGCCGTGAACCAGCCGTTGCACGCTCCGCATTCGGCGCAGGTCGGCGACGAATATTCGGTCTCGTTCACCGTGGCCGTCATTTCCGATGCATGGGGTTGGCAGGGGAGCACGCATCGTGCCAACAGGTGGCTGCGAATGCGGGGACTGCACCCCGCACCAATCGGCCAGCATCGGCTGGCGGATCGCCTGAAAGGCGCCGTTTACGGGGCCTCGCTTGCGGCGCGTACCTGGGCACACCAGCACATGACTCGATGAACCCTCAGGCATGGGCGGCCACGACCGCCCGCTGCCCGTCTTCCGGGCACTGGCAACACGGCCGGAACACCCCCGGAATCCCGTTATAAACGCGTGAAAGGCAGCGCCGAATCTCGGTGAGGGGGCTAAATGGACATCGGACGATGTGAGGTTCTCGGCAGCGCCGGATTCCGCGCGCGCCTTGCCGGGCCGGGTCGCCACCCAGCGCCCAACACTTCAGCCTGCGCATTTAGCGAAGGGCAGGGCAAGGGGCTTGGCAAGGCTGAGGGGCGGGTATGAGCCTTCTGAGCGTGGACCAGGCTGCTTTCAGCGAGCGTTTCAATCTCGTGCCGCAGGCGCTGGAGCATGGATTGCACCAGCATCCTGCGTTCGCGCTGGACAAGGTGCGCGAGCTCGTGGATGGCTGGCCCGACAGGGATTTCTTCGTCGCTTGCGGCGCGCCCGAGGCGGGCACTGCATTCTATGCGACACCACGCGCACCGTTGACGCCCGCAGCCGCGTTCGAGGCGATCGACCGCGGTTCGCATCGGATACTTCTCAAGCGGCTGGAGCAGCACGACCCAGGGTTCCGCGAACTGTTGCGGCTGCTGCTCGACGAAGTCCTGGCGCTGAGGCCGGGGCTCCGCCGGGAGAAGATCCTGCGACTGGAGTCGTTCCTGTTCATCAGTTCGGCATCGACCATCACCCCATTCCATTTCGACCCGGAGATAGGCTTCTTCTTTCAGGTATTCGGCAACAAGAGCTATCACATCTATTCCCCGGACGTGCTTTCCGAGCATGAGCTTGAAAAGTATTACCTGAGGGGCGAGATCGATATCGGCCAGGTCGATCTCGAAAGCCGCAAGGCATGTCGCGAATTCCTATTTGACCTGGTTCCCGGCCGTGGCATGCAGCAGCCGGCAAACGCACCCCACTGGGTGGAAACCAGCGGCACGCTGTCGATCTCCTATTCGTTCGCGCTCGAAACGGAAAGGACCCGTGCGATGGGGCGTACGCGCGCATTCAACGGTTTGTGCCGGCGTTTTTCAATGGCGCCGACTCCGCCGGGCCGGCAGCCAGCGGTGGACTTGGCGAAAGCCAATTGCATGCGGCTAGTTCGCCCGCTGATCTCCGGATCGCGCGCAGTGGCCCAGATGATCCGTTGATGGAATTGCATACGTCAGGTTTCAAGGTGCAGGCAGATTGATGAGCAGGAATGGGCCAACGCTGAATTTGTCTGGAAGCTATACCCTCGATCCCATCGGGGCAGTCGTCGAGTACTGGGACGAATTCCTGGGCATGGGCGTTGGCGTCAGCATGGCGCCGTACGCACAGTTCTTCCAGCAGTTGCTCGATCCGGGCAGTGTTCTGCGGCTCAACCGCAATGGTGCCAATGCTGCGTTCCTGCGCTGGTCCGATCTGCTCGGACGCCGATGCGGATCAGCGGGCGATGGAATCCAGCGCGCCGAAATCCAGGCCTTGATCGACGAGGTTTCATCTGCCCTGACTTCGTTCGAACACGCGGTGCCGTGCCTGCTGGTGCTGGGTCCATCCTGTAGTGGCGCTGCATTGCTCGAGCAGGCGAGCGCCGAGCTCCGGACGAGGCTCGCGGGCGTTCCCAACCTGTTCGTGGAATCGGGTAGCGACCTGATGGCGCGCTACCGGATCGGACAGGTGCACGATCCGGCTTCCGAACGCATTGGCCACGTTCCATACACGCCGGAAGCGATCGCCGCGCTTGGAACCTGCGTCGCCCGCTGGTACGCGGCATTGGGCCGTGCACCTGTCAAGGTATTCGCGGTGGATGCCGACCACACGCTGTGGTCCGGCGTAGTGGCGGAGGCCGGTTTCGACGGCGTGCGCATCGAGCCGGCGCATGCGGCCTTGCAGCATGCGCTCGTGCGCCAGAACGAATCCGGACGCCTGCTGTGCCTGCTGAGCAAGAACGAGGAACAGGACGTGCGCGAGGTATTCGAGCGCCATCCGGACATGGTGCTGCGCTGGGACCAGCTGGCAGGCCATCGCATCGACTGGAACGCCAAGCCGGACAACCTCGGGGAAATAACGGCCGGGCTCGGGCTGGGCATGGATAGCGTGGTCTTCCTCGACGACAGTCCGGTGGAATGCGCACAGATGCGCGCGCGCTGCCCAGCGGTGGCGACGGTAAGGGTGCCCACCGATCCGACGCAGCTGGACGGCTTCGTCGAGCACCTGTGGTTGCTCGACTTGCCGCGGGTGACCGCCGAGGACCGCAATCGCGCCGGCATGTACCGCGACGATGCCTCGCGGGCCGAGCTTCGGCGAGGCACCGCATCGCTGCAGGACTTCCTCGACAGCCTCGAGCTGGTGGTCGAACTGGCCTCGCCATCGGCGGCGGAAATGCCGCGGCTTGCGCAGCTGACCCAGCGCACCAACCAGTTCAATGCCAGCCTGATCCGCTGCAGCGAAGCCGAGGTCGGTCCAACGACCGTCGCTGGAGGCGTGTTCCATCGCTTCATCCGTGCTCGGGATCGCTTCGGGGACTATGGCATCGTTGGCCAGGTCCGCGCCCGCAGGGCGGGAAATGCACTGGAAGTGGATCTGTTCATGCTCAGCTGCCGTGCCCTGGGGCGCGGCATCGAGCACAGGATGCTCGCCGCCACGGGCGCGCACGCGACGGCGATCGGGCTCGAAGAAGTCGCCGTGTTGTATCGCCATGGCGAGCGCAATGCACCCGTCCGGCAGTTCCTCGAACAGGCCTTCGATACCCGGCTGCAGCCCGGCGAAACGTGGTTCCGCATGCCGGCATCGCGGGCTGCGGGGATCGCCTTCGATGCCTCCTGGTCCGACAGCGCGGGCGCGGCCAACGAGTCGGCGACGGAGCTGTCCGAAGTGCAGGCATCCACGATGACGACGCCGGGCCACCCGGACAAGGGTGCGCTGTACGAGCGCATCGCGCATACGTTGACCACGGGAACCCTGATCGTGCAGGCCATGGCCGGTCGCGTCCGCCCGCGTCCTGACACGACCACCAGCTTCGTCGCGCCGGCGCCAGGGCATGAGCGCGAGATCGCGTCGATATGGCAGCAGGTACTCGGGGTCGAGCCGGTCGGCATCCACGACCGTTTCCAGGACCTGGGCGGCAAGTCGATCCACCTGGTGCAGGTGCATGCGCGGCTGCTGGAACGACTCGGGGTGGAGCTCGACATCACCGAACTGTTCCAGCACCCCACGGTGGCTTCGCTGGCCGCCTTCATCGGCGAGCGTTCCGGCGGCCGCAACGCCGCCGATTCGGCGCGGCAGCGCGGCGAGCGCATGCGCGAAGCGCGCATGCGCGCTGCCAGGCGCTTCGGGGCGCCGGCATGAACCTCGACGGCATCGCCATCGTCGGCATGTCGGGTCGCTTCCCGGGCGCACCGGACGTACGCACGTTCTGGGACAACATCAAGGGCGGCGTGGAGTCGGTCTCCCGCTTCACGGTCGCGGACCTGGATATCCCGGCCCCGGACCTGCAACCGGACGATCCGAACTCGAAGTTCGTCTGCGCCAAGGGCATCCTCGACGACATCGAGATGTTCGACGCACGCTTCTTCGGCTACCTTCCGCGCGAGGCGGAACTGATGGATCCGCAGCATCGCGTGTTCCTGGAGCTGTGCTGGGAAGCGATCGAGCACGCAGGCTACGACGCACAGCGCTACCCGGGTGCGATCGGCGTCTATGGCGGGTGCTACATGGACACCTACCTGATGTGGAACCTGTGTTCGGATCCGCAGTTCCTGGCGCGCTTCATCGATTCCATCCAGGTCGGCTCGCTGCAGACCGAGCTGGGCAACGACAAGGACTACCTCGCGACCAGGGTGGCGTTCAAGCTCGGCCTGCGCGGTCCCGCTATGACGCTGCAGACGGCGTGTTCGACCTCGCTGGTGGCCATCGTCACGGCCTGCCAGAGCGTCGCCTCCTACCAGTGCGACATGGCCCTGGCCGGTGGCGTGACCATCGTCCTGCCGCAGAAGAAAGGCTACTTCTACCGGGAAGGCAGCATGCTGTCCCCGGACGGGCATTGCCGTACCTTCGACGAGAACGCGGCCGGCACGGTATTCAGCAATGGCGCGGCGGTGGTCCTGCTCAAGCGGGTGGCCGACGCGGTGGCCGATGGCGACACCATCTACGGCGTGATCCGCGGCTATGCCACCAACAACGACGGCGGCGGCAAGGTCAGCTACACCGCGCCCAGCGTCGAAGGCCAGGCGGAGGTGATCTCGCTGGCGCTGGCGATGGCCGACATCGATGCCCGCAGCATCGGCTATGTCGAGGCGCACGGCACCGCCACGCCAATGGGCGACCCCATCGAAGTCGCCGGCCTGACCACCGCCTATCGCTCGCATACGCAGGACAACGGCTACTGCGCGATCGGTTCGGTCAAGGCCAACCTCGGCCACCTGGACATCGCTTCGGGCGCGATCGGCCTGATCAAGACATCCCTGTCGCTGCACGAGGGAGTGCTGCCGCCGTCGATCAACTTCACCCGCCCCAATCCCAGGATCGACTTCGCCAGCAGCCCGTTCTACGTCAACACCGAGCTGAAGCCGTGGCCGGAAAGCGGCCAGCCGCGGCGTGCCGCGGTGAGTTCGTTCGGGGTCGGCGGCACCAACGCCCACGTCGTCGTCGAGCAGGCGCCATCGCCGATGGATGCAGGCCACGGCCGATCGCATGCGCTGCTGCTGCTGTCCGCGCGCAGCGAAACCGCCCTGGCGGAACAGGCCGGGCGACTGGCGACGCACCTCGAGCTTCACCCGGATGCCTCGCTGGAAGACGTCGGCCATACCCTGCAGGTCGGTCGGCGCGAGTTCGAATATCGGCGCATCGCGGTCGCCGCGGATATCGCCGAAGCGGTCGACAAGCTGCGCGGGCCCGCCACGCCGGCCAGCACCGGCAAGCTGCGCGCCTCGCGCCCGCGCGTGACCTTCATGTTCCCGGGCCAGGGGGCGCAGTATCCCGGGATGGCGCGGGAGCTGCACGCATCCGAACCCGTGTTCCGCGAGGTCATTGACCGTTGTTGCGATGCACTGGAGGCCACCGGATCCAGCGCGCAAAACCCGCGCCGCCACCTGTTGTGGGATCCGGACCAGCCGTCGCCGCTGGACGCGACCCAGGCAGCCTCCGAGTTGGCGCAGACGCAGATCGCCCAGCCCGCCATCTTCGCCATGGAAATGGCGCTGGCACGGCTGTTGATGAGCTGGGGAATCGAGCCCGCTGCGGTCATGGGCCACAGCGTCGGCGAATTCGCGGCTGCATGCGTGGCCGGCGTGTTCGAACTCGAGGATGCCATGTGCCTGGTCGCGGCCCGGGGCCGCCTGATGCAGGCGCAACCGGCGGGCAGCATGCTGGCCGTACGCGCGCCTGTGGAACGAGTGCAGGAGATGCTGCCCGCGGAAGTCGCGATCGCGGCGGTCAACGCGCCGGGCCTGGTCGTCGTGAGCGGGCCGACCGCATTGGTCGAAGCGTTCGCAACGGTGTTGGAAAAGCAGGAGATCCAGACTTCCCTGCTGGTGACCTCGCACGCCTTCCATTCCTCGATGATGGCGCTGGCGCGGGCACCGCTGGTCGATGCCGTCGCCGCGGTGTCGCGCAAGCCGGCCTCGATGCCCATTGTTTCCACCGTGTCCGCGGACCGGGCCGGAGAGGGCGCCCTGGGCGACCCGGGCTACTGGGGCGAGCAATTGATGCGGCCGGTGCGCTTCGCGCAAAGCGCGGTCGCCGCGGCGCAGGACAGCGAGATCCTGCTCGAAGTCGGTCCGGGCCAGACGCTGTCCACGCTGGCGCGCCAATCGCTGGCGGACAAGGCCGACTGCCTCGTCCTGCCTTCGCTGGGACCCGTGCAATCGCCCGGATCGGATGTCGGGAACCTGCTGTCGGCGGTCGGGCGTTTGTGGATCGCGGGCGTCGCACCGGACTGGGACGGTTTCCGGGCCGGCCACCGCCGCCGCGTCCCGCTGCCAACCTATCCGTTCGAGCGCAAGCGCCACTGGGTCGAGCCGATGGCGCTGGAATTCGGATCGGCGCGCGGCGATGCCGATGCCAGCGATACAGCGGCCGGGCGCAACAAGGCGCATGCGTCGAATGGGGCGGGCGCGACAATTCCAGCCACGACAGCTGCAAGCGGCGACGTGGAACAGTTGATCCAGCAACAGCTGCTGCTGATTTCAGAACAGATCAAGGCGATGGCCGCATCCGGTGCCGGAAGCGCGGCCATGCCACGGCCTATGGATGGAGAGGACAATGGGTAGTGTCAATCAACTTCGCGCGCAGAGGATCCTTGCGCGCCTGCGGACGCTGGCGGCCGACCTGTCTGGCTACGATGCGGCGGACATGGTCGAGACGTCCAGTTTCCTCGATCTTGGCTTCGACTCGCTGTTCCTGACCCAGCTCGCCTCGACGTTCCAGGGAGAATACGGGCTCAAGATCACGTTCCGGCAGCTGTTCGACGAACTGCCCACGCTGCACGCGCTGGCCGAGTACATCGACGCGAAACTTCCGGCCGAAACGCCACTCGAAGCCAGTGCAGCCGCGGCCAGCGCCGGGGTCCCGGTAGCCGCCATGGCGGGCGAGTCGCTGCTGAGCGCCCCGTCCGAGGCCGCCGAACAGGTCCAGCCACCGCCGGCCGCATTCGAAAATCCGGGCATGGTCGCCGCCGCTGGCGGCGGCATGCAGTCGGTGATGGCCCAGCAGCTGGCGCTGATGGCGCAGCAGATCCAGCTGCTGCGTTCCCTGAGGGGCACCAGCGCCTCGATGCCGGGCGTGCCTGCGATGCAGGTTGCGCCCGCACCCGACGCCGCGGTTTCCCCAGCCACCGTGGGCGCGTCCCCGGCGCAGGTGCCCGCACCCGCACAGCCGGCGGCAGCGGACGCGGCGGACGCAGCCGTGGCGGCGCAGCCACCGGCGCTGCCCAAGGGCTTCGGGCCGCCCCCGGTGTCCCATGAATCCCGGGTATTGACGCGGCGCCAGCGCGAACACGTCCAGCGCCTGACGGCGCGCTACAACGCAAGGACCATGGGCTCGAAGCTGAGCACCCAGCGGCATCGCCCGCACCACGCCGATCCGCGGACCGCGGCCGGGTTCAACCGGCTGTGGAAGGAGATGGTCTATCCGATCGTGATCGACCGCTCCCGCGGCTGCCACCTGCAGGATATCGATGGCAACGAGTACATCGACATCCTCAACGGCTTCGGACCGAATTTCCTCGGCCACAGCCCGCCGTTCGTGTCCGAAGCGCTCAAGGCGCAGATCGAGCGCGGCATCGAGGTCGGTCCGCAGACGCCGCTGGCCGGCGAGGCGGCCAAGCTGTTCTGCGAGCTGACCGGCATGGACCGGGTGAGCTGGGTCAACACCGGCTCGGAGGCCGTGCAGGCGGCGATCCGTCTGTCTCGCACCTATACCGGGCGCAACAAGATCGTGGTCTTCTCCGGCGACTACCACGGCAACTTCGACGAAGTGCTGGTGCGCGTCGTCAAGAGCGCCAATGGCCGGCGCACCCTGCCGATGGCGCCGGGCATCCCGTTTCGTGCCGTGGAAGAAGTGCTTGTGCTCGACTACGGCACCGACGAGTCGCTGGAGATCATCCAGCAGAACGCAGGCGAAATCGCAGCGGTACTGGTGGAGCCAGTGCAGAGCCGGCGCCCGGAATTCCAGCCGCGCGAGTTCCTGCATGCCTTGCGCGGCCTGACCGAGCGCGAGGGCATCGTGCTGGTGTTCGACGAGGTGATCACCGGCTTCCGCATCTGCCCCGGGGGCGCGCAGGAGTATTTCGGCGTCGAGGCCGACCTGGCCACCTACGGCAAGATCATCGGCGGCGGCATGCCGATTGGCGTGGTCGCGGGCCGTGCCCGCTTCATGGACACCTTCGACGGCGGCCAGTGGCAATACGGCGACGACTCCTTCCCGGCGGCGGGCGTCACCTTCTTCGCCGGCACCTTTGTCAGGCATCCGCTGGCCATCGCTGCCGTGCACGCGACCCTGCAATACCTCAAGGCGCAGGGACCGGCGCTGCAGGAAGCGGTCAACCGGCGCACCACGCGCCTGACCAGCGAGCTCAATGGTTTCTTCGAAGAGCGCGGCCTCAAGATCCACATCGCGCATTTCGCTTCCCAGATGTTCATCCGCGTGCAGGAGGAGGGCGAGCTCGCGACCCTGCTGTTCTACCACCTGCGCGATCGCGGCATCCATGTGCTGGAGAACTTCCCCAGTTACATGACCGCCGCACACACCGACGACGATGTCGAACGCATCATCGCCGCGTTCAAGGACAGCGTGCTCGAAATGCAGGCGGACGAGATCCTGCCGCAGCCGGCCCAGGATCGGACAGGCGAAGCGCAATGGCGCCGCGTGCTCCCGCTGAGCGACGGGCAGCGCGAAATCTGGATGGCATCGCAGATGGGCGAGATGGCCAGCTGCGCCTTCAACGAATCCGATTCGGTGAAGATCGACGGACCCTTGGACACGGACCGCTTCATTGCCTCGGTCAAGCAGGCGCTCGGGGAGCAGGAGGCGTTCCGCTACCGCTTCGACGGCGACGGCGCCACGCAGTGGGTAGACGAGGGCGCGCAGTTCGACGTGGCGCTGCTCGATCTGTCCGACCTTGACGAAGCGGCGCGGGCTTCGCGGCTGCAAGCCATGTTCGACGAACAGGCGCTGACCCCGTTCGATCTCGAGCATGGACCACTGGTGCGCAGCCACCTGGTCCGGCTTGGCCCGCAATCCCACCTGTTCGTCATCTACTGCCATCACATCGTGTTCGACGGCTACTCCGCCGAACTGGTCATGCGCAGGATCGCGCAGATCCATGCGGACGCAGCCGGGGCAGGGGCGGCAGACTCCCCCACGGTGCCATACAGCGTGTACATCCACCGCATCGCACAGGACACCGGCGAGGAGGCGGATGCTTCTTCGCGCTACTGGAAGGACGTTTATGCCGAGCAGCCGGCACCGCTCGACCTGCCTACTGACCGCCCACGCGCTTCGCGCCGGAGCTTCCGGGGCGACACCATGCATTGCGAGATCGAAGCCGCACTGTCGCGGGACTTGCGCGACGCCGCGAAGAAGCTCAAGACCAGCGTCAACGTGCTGCTGTTGTCCAGTTTCCAGTCGTTGTTGTCGCGCTTGAGCAGCCAGGAGGACATCGTGCTTGGCGTCCCGGTGGCGGGACAGGCCCGCACCCAGCTGGATACCGTCGGCTATTGCGTCAATGCGTTGCCGCTGCGCGCCGCGACCGGCCATGACAAGCCGTTCGCCGCGCTCGTGGTCGAGACCCAGCGCAAGCTGTTCGATGCCTTCGACCACCAGGAGGTCCCGCTTGGCGAGATCGTCAGTGCGATCGGCATTGCCCGTGATCCCAGCCGCCTGCCGCTCGTGGAGGTTATCTTCAACTACAGCGGCTATTTCGCGGGACTCGAGCTTCCAGGCTGCACGGTAGCTACCCATGAAAACCGCAGGCGCGCGGTTTATTACGACATGTTCTTCAACATCATCGAGTCCGGCGGCCAGCTGGTGATCGATTGGGATTACTGCAGCGACCTGTTCGACGAATCGACCATCAGGCGGTGGGCGGACCACTACATCGAGCTGTTGAAGGGCGTCGTGGCCGACCCGCAGCAGGCGATCGGAGACCTGCCGCTGATGTCGGCGGCGAAGGGTCCCGGGGCAGCGGCCGCCTGGGGGCGCCCATGAGCCAGATGCACGACAGCCTGCTGCACCGGCGGGTGGACCAGCTGATCTCCGCGCAGGCCGCGCGCGTGCCGGATGCGGTCGCGGCGGTGTTCGGCGAGCAGTCGCTGACCTATCGGGAGCTGGACTCCAGGAGCGACCGCGTCGCGGCCCGCCTGCGGACGCTCGGCGTCGTCGTGGGGTCGCTGGTCGGGGTGCAGCTGGAGCGCTCGCTGGACATGCTCGTGGCGCTGATCGCGATCATGAAGGCCGGCGGTGCCTACGTCCCGCTGGATCCAGAATTCCCGGTCGATCGCCTGGCGCATATGGTCGCTGACGCCGATCTCCCATTGGTCGTGACCCAGGCGTCGCTGGCGGCCAGCGTGCCTGCGGGGAGGCATCGCAAGGTCGAGATCGAACAGCTGCTCGGTTCCGATGCATTGGCCGAGATAGACCTGACCGAGGATACCCAGGCTGGCGGCGCCGACCTGGTTTACGTCCTCTACACCTCGGGCTCGACCGGGTTGCCGAAAGGCGTCGCGGTCGAGCATCGCAACGTGGTCAACTTCCTGCTCAGCATGCAGCGCGAGCCGGGGATCGCCCAGCACGACAGGCTGGTCGCGGTGACCACGCTCTCGTTCGATATCGCCGGGCTGGAGTTGTACCTGCCGCTGGTCACCGGTGCAACCGTCGTGATCGCAAGCCGCGACCAGGCTGCCGATGGCGAGAGCCTGCGCGCGCTGCTCGACGCCCAGCAGGCGACGATCATGCAGGCGACCCCGACCACCTGGCGGCTGCTGATCGAAGCTGGCTGGCGCGGCTCGCAGGATTTCAAGGCGCTGTGCGGCGGCGAGGCATTGCCGCGCGACCTGGCGCACATGCTCGTGCAGCGTTGCGGGCAGCTATGGAACCTGTACGGTCCGACCGAGACCACGATCTGGTCGAGTGTGTTCAGGGTGCCGGAAGAGGGCACGCCGGTCCTGATCGGGCGACCGATCGACAACACGCGCATCTACATCCTCGACAAGTCCGGACGGCAGGTGCCGACCGGTATCCCCGGGGAGATCTGCATCGCCGGCACCGGCGTGGCGCGCGGCTATCTCAACCGGCCGGAGCTGACCGCCGAGCGGTTCCTCGACGATCCGTTCGCGGAATCGACCGGCGAGCGCATCTACCGCACCGGCGATATCGGTCGTTACCTGGTCGACGGCAACCTGGAGTACCGCAACCGGAGCGACAACCAGGTCAAGATCCGTGGCTTCCGGGTTGAGCTGGGCGAAGTGGAGGCCGCGCTGGAATCGCACCCCGGGATCAAGCAGGCAATCGCCAAGATCATCGAAGGCGCGCCCGGGGATGTCCGCCTGGTGGGGTACATCCTGCCGCATGCGCAGGCGCCAGACGCACTGGAACTGCGCGAACACCTGCGCGACCGCCTCCCGCACTACATGGTGCCGCAGCACCTTTCGGTCGTCGAAGGGTTTCCGCTGACGCCGAACGGCAAGGTGGATCGGGCGCAGATCGCGCCGCCACGGGCGGAAGACCTGTTCGTCCAGGCGCATGTTGAGCCCAGGCCAGGCGTCGAATCGGAAGTGGCGGAGGTGTTCCGCGAAGTGCTGATGGCCGAGCGGGTCAGCGCGGATGCCAGCTTCTTCGATCTCGGCGGGCATTCGATCCTGGCCACGCGGGCGGTATCGATGCTGCGCAAGCGCGGGCATGCGGGCGCTACCCTGCGCATGCTGTTCGAGTCGCCGACGGCCAGTGCCCTGGCCCGGGAGCTGGGGCAGCTGCAACAGGACGACACGATCGCCCGGGAGGCATTCGAGTTCTGATGGAGACGGTTCTTTCCAGGAATGCAGGTACGGTGCGCGACTTGGTCGAGGATCTGAGGGCGCACGGCGTTGCATTGCGCGTGCACAAAGGAGTCCTGCACGTCTCGGCGCCCAAGGGCGTGATCGACGCCGGGCTTGCGGCACGGATCCGGGATGGCAAGCCGGAAATCCTGCGTTATCTCGACGAGCGGAATGCGGCGCAATCGACGGATATTGCCCGCATCGAACGCTCTGCGCGCCTGCCGCTGGGCTTCGTGCAACAGCGCATGTGGCTGCACGGCCTGCTGGAGCCAGATACGGTGCTCTACAACCTGCCGGCGGCGTGGCGCCTGCACGGGCCGATGGACGTGGAGGCATTTTCGCAGGCCTTTGCCGCCGTGGTCGCGCGCCACGAGGTCCTGCGGGTTTCGATCGAGGCCGCTGGCGACGAGCCGACGCAAGCTTTCCTGCGAGGTCGCGACACCAGCTTGCCGCGGGAAGACCTGTCGTCGCTACCCGCGACCGAGCGGGAGCAGGCCCTGGAGGAGCGGTTGTGCGCATTGCGGGATGCATACATCGACCTGGAGACGGGCACCCCGTTCAATGCGGCCCTGATCCGGATGGCGCCCGAAGAACATGTCCTCAGCCTGACCCCGCATCACGTGGTTTGGGACGGCTGGTCCTTCGACATTTTCCTGCGTGAGCTGGACGAACTGTACGCCGCCGCTACCGAAGGCCGGCCATGCAACCTGCCGGAACTGCCGATCCAGTACGCGGATTACGCGGTCTGGCATCGGAACTGGCTGCATAGCGGCGCATTGCAGCAACAGCTTGCATACTGGGGCGAGGCACTTTCGGGGGAGCTTGCGCCGCTGGAGCTGGCAACCGATTTTCCGCGCCCGCCGCGCTTCACCCACCGCGGCGACTGGGAGGAGTTCAGCCTTTCGGCTGGAACCGTCGAGCGCATCACCCACATCGCCGCAGCGCATCGTGGAACCTCCTTCATGGTGCTGCTGGCAGCGTGGGTGGCTTTCATGCACAGGATCAGCGGCCAGAACGACATCGTCGTCGGCGCGCCGGTCCAGGCACGGCATATCCCCGAAGTGACAGACCTGATCGGGTGTTTCGTGAACACCCTGTGCCTGCGTCAACGCATCGACCCGGAAATGAGCTTCGCCGACCTCGTCGATGCCGTGCGCGACACCAGCCTGGGCGCCTATGAACACCAAGACGCCCCCATCGACATGCTGGTGGAGCGGCTGGTCGCGCGGCGCGATCCTAGCCGCACGCCGCTGTTCCAGACCATGTTCAGCCACCAGCAGGTGGGTCGCCGCCCGCAACGGATCGGCGCATTGTCGATGTCCCAAGTGCATGTCAATCCCGGAGCCACGCCAACCGACCTGATGCTGGCGGTGATGGAAGGATCCAGCGGCGCACGTGCGGTGATCCACTACAGCACCGATCTATTCTCCGCCGCTACCATTGCGCGGATGCGCATGCGCTTCGAGAACTTCCTGGCCGCGGCGCTTGCCGAACCGTCCATCAGCATCCGCGCGCTACCGGTCGTCACGCCCGATGAAAGGCAGACCATTTTCGGACAATGGAACGCGACGACGCGCGAGGTCACGGCTGCGACGACCCTGGGCGAACTGCTTGCTCCGCCTGCATGGCGGTCGCTGCACGCGCCCGCACTCAGCTTCAACGGCGACACGATCGATTACGCGGAGCTGGACGCCTGCATCAATCGCCTGGCGCATGCCTTGCGTTCGCGGCACATAGGACGCGGTTCCCTGGTAGGCCTGTGCGTGGAGCGGTCCATTCCGATGGTGGTCGCGCAGCTGGCGGTGCTCAGGGCCGGTGCGGCCTACGTGCCCCTGGATCCCGCCTATCCGGTCGAGCGCCTCACCTACATGGCCGAAGACGCGCGGCTGTCGCTGCTGGTCACGGAGTCGGGGCTGGCGGACACCTTGCCGTGGCCGCGTGAGCACTCGTTATGGCTCGATGGCGATGCTTCCGTAATCCTGTCGCAACCGGATTCCGCCCTCCCTGCGGATGCGGCACGCGATGCCCGACCCGAAGATCCCGCCTACGTCATCTATACGTCGGGGTCGACAGGTAAACCCAAGGGCGTGTCGGTTCCGCATCGGGCGGTGGTGAATTTCCTGGCCAGCATGGCCCTAGAACCCGGCTTGCGGCCATCCGACCGCCTGTTGGCCGTTACCACGCTGTCGTTCGACATTGCAGTGCTGGAGCTGCTGCTCCCGCTTTCGGTCGGCGCCGAAATTGTCCTGGCCAGTCGCGAACAGGCGATCGATGGTTCGGCTCTGCGTTCGCTGATCGAAACGAAACGGATCACGGTCATGCAGGCTACGCCGGCGACGTGGCAGATGCTCATCGAGGCTGGCTGGCAGGGAAGTGACGATTTTCGCGCACTGGTGGGCGGCGAGTCCTTGCCGCCTGACCTGGCGCAGCAGTTGCTGGGCCGCTGCGGCGAGTTGTGGAACATGTACGGCCCGACCGAGACCACGGTGTGGTCGACCTGCTGCCGGGTGGATACGCTCGAGGCGGGCATCAGTATCGGCCGCCCCATCGCCAACACCCAGGTGCATGTCCTCGACGTGCACGGAGAACTGTGCCCGATCGGCGTGCCGGGCGAGATTTACATTGGCGGCAGCGGGGTGACGCTGGGCTACCTGAATCGCCCGGAGCTGACCGCAGAGCGGTTCGTAGCCGATCCGTTTGCCTCCAGCACCAGCGCCAGGATGTACCGTACCGGCGACCGTGGCCGCTGGCGCGCTGACGGGATGCTCGAGCATCTGGGCCGCCTGGACTTCCAGGTCAAGGTGCGTGGTTACCGGATCGAGTTGGGCGAGATCGAGGCCAGGCTTGCCGAATTGCCCGAGGTGGCGCGAGCTGTGGTGGTGGTGAGGGAAGACCTTCCGGGAGACAAGCGCCTAGTAGCGTACGTGGTTGCGGAGGGGCAGCCGGAAGAACAGGCGATGCGTAGTCAGCTCAGGGCGGTGCTACCCGAGTACATGGTGCCGCAGCACTTCGTATGCCTTGAGACGTTACCGCTGACACCGAATGGCAAGATCGACCGTAACGCATTGCCGGCGCCGCAGCCCAGGTTGCTGCATGCTCGGACGAGCGATGGGTTAGCGGAAGCGGCCAGGGACCCGCGGGTCAACTATCTGCTTGGCGTATGGTCGCAAATGCTGGGGACGGAAGTCGGGCCGGAGGACAATTTCTTCGATATTGGCGGGCATTCCATGCTTGCTGTACAGATGGCGAATCGTGTCGAGCGCGATACCGGGTTTCGAATCAAGCTGATGCGGTTGGTGGTGCAAAGCGCGGAGCAAGTCGCGGCGGATATGCCCGAAGCCAGCGCGCAGGACGGGGGCGGACGGGTCGCCGGTACGAGACTGGTGCGCAAGCTCAGGCGGTTATTCGGGGGAGGTTAGATACTGAGGAGGAACAGGCATGTCCGGACCGGCTCGCTACCCGGTATCGACGAGCCTTGCCATGTGCCTATGGAGATTCTGTGAGCAATACTGGTGAATGGGGGAAGCCGATGATTGTTGCAATCCGCGTTGGTGCTGCTGGCATGTGCGGGACTTGGTGAGCATGCAGGCATTTTTTATCGGGAACCCTGACCGGCAGATATTTGCTGCGCTGCATCCGGCTAGTGGTGCGGCACGCGCATGTGTCCTGTTTTGCCCCCCGCTATTGCACGAGCATCAGCGCAGCTATCGGTTCTTTTCCCAGGTGGCGGACCATCTGGCCGAAGCGGGGTTGGCGTGCCTGCGATTCGACTACTTCGGTACAGGAGACTCCGGGGGAAGCGATGCGGACTTCAGCCCCAGCGGCACGCGCCATGACATCGTGCTTGCAGCCCGGGAACTGCGCCGAATGTCCGGCCAGGATGCAGTGATACTGCTTGGTATCCGGGGTTCGGCACTTTTTGCCTGTCGCGACGCAGAAGAGGTACGCGCATCGGCACTGTGCCTGTGGCAACCGGTCATTGACGGCAGCAAATACCTGGATACCCTGCAAAGACGCACGCATGCCGAGCAAGGCTCACGTTCCCGCTATCCGTTGGCATCGAAGCTAAGGGTCATGGATGCGGATGTTGAAGGCTTGATGGGCTTCGCCGTGTCGAGCGCATTTCGCGATGAGTTGGCAGCTTGCCGGATTGCCGGGCGCAACAAGGATATCCCCATGGCGGTACTGGATTCGGCCGAAGCCCCTTGCCTGGATGTGCTGCAACCAGACGTGCGACATCGGCTACCGGTTGCCGTCACCGAATGGATTGATCAGGTGGATCTGGATGGCCTGATCCCAGTCAAGCAGGCAAGCCCGGCATTGACCTCCATGATCGATGACATCAAGAGATGGGTCGGGCATGGATGAAGTGATTGCCCTGGATGGCGGCCGCAGCTTTGGTTTGCTGACACGCGCAGGCGCGGGTTCGCGTAGCACGCTGGTGGTGCTGCTCAACCCGGGATTGATCCATCGCACGGGTCCATTCCGCCTGCACGTGCTTCTGGCGCGCAGGCTCGCCGCCCAGGGCTTCGATGTCTTCCGCTTCGACCTGCCGCGCGTAGGGGACGCCCCAGGGGGCAGCCATGCCAGCAGGAATGCAAGCGTGGAGGACGCCCTGGACGTAGTGATGGGCATGACTGGAAGCAGCGATGTCGTTGTCGGCGGGCTATGCAGTGCCGCAGACCTTGGCTGGCAGTGTGCCGTCAACGACACCCGTGTTACCGGCCTGCTGCTGATCGATGGCATGGCGGTGCGCAATCATTGGTTCCGGATCGGACAGCTCGGACTGTTGCTTCGGCGTGGGCCCGTCGCATGGCCGGGCATGATTTCGCGTGTGCTGCGCTCAAGCACCTTCGCCGGACCTGGCATGATGGACTTCCGAGAATGGCCGGAGCAGGGGGAGTTCCGGGCGCAGCTGGCGAAAATGCTGGATCGCGGCACCAAGGTGCTCGCGATTTATACCGGCGGCGTTGCCTATTACATGCTGCACCGACGACAGCTGGACGAGACGTTCGGGAGTTATCGCGGTCATTCCAGGCTGCAGGTCGAGTATTGGCCGGAGTTGGACCATATGCTGTTCGTGCCGGAAGACCGAATGCGCATGGTCGACCGCATCAGCCGCTGGGCAGTAGAATCATGACGGCGCTGGCTGCAAGGGGGCGCGAATTGGGGGCTGCACGAACACTTAACCAGGCGGAAGCCGGTGCGCCGGCAGCCTCGCCGCTCTATGCCCCGCCGCCGCAGGATGTACGTCGCCTGCGGGTGGCTCTGGTGTCCACGCCAAAGGTGTCGAGCTGGATCGTGTCGATGCTTGAACTTGCCGCGGCCAGCAGATGGATCGACATTCAGGTCCTGCCAATCGATGTGGCGTGGTCGCCGTCCACGTCGTCGTTGCCCTTGGACATGCGCGCTTTCATGCGGCTGGATCGATGGTTGCTACGGTGTTTCCTGCGAATGACCGGACGCCGCGACGAGAGCCCTTTGTCCCGGGTGCGAATCGATGCAGCAGGCCGCGATGCCAGCGCGCAAACGGCAGCAGAGTTCGATATCGACAGCCTGCGTCCGGTGCTCCGTGCCCTGCAACCTGACCTGGTCCTCCTGCATGGCCCGCAGCATTGGGCCGGATCGCTGGCAGGCTGCGCGACACACGGATGCTGGGTATTGGACGAGACCCTGGTCGACCACGACCGAGCCGGCGCCGCATTGCTGGAACCGATCATGGCGAAACAGGACGCCAGCGCCATCACGCTCCAGCTGCAGCGCGCTGGCGTGGCCCCGCTGGTGCTGTCCGAAAGCTGGAGTGCCACGCGCGCCGTGTCCTTCACGCAGAATCGCGATAATGCCTTCCTCAAACTGCCTGCGATGTTGCTGCGCGCCTTGCGCAACCTGGCAACCGGCTCATGCCCGGCATCAGCAGCCGAAGTAGGGCGGCTGTGCCTGGCAGAGCCGACGGCTGCGTTCAGGGCCGGTGCCGGTTTGCGCGCATTGTGGATCACGTTGCGCTTGATGCGCGGTCTGCGCAAACGCCGCCGCTGCGCCCGGCAACCCTGGTTCGTGGTCTTGCGCGAAGACGCCGATGCCATTGACCCGGCTGCGCCAAGGCTGGGGGTCCATCGCGTCCTGATTGCTCCGGGCGCTGATTACTGGGCCGATCCGTTTCCCCTTTGCCACGAGGGGAGGCAGTGGCTGTTCGTCGAGGAATTCGTTGCCGCCACCGGCAAGGGAGTAATCAGTTGCCTGGAGCTGCAGGCTGACGGCACCGCGGTTCGTCATGGCGTCGTTCTGGAAGAGCCATTCCACCTGTCGTTCCCGCAGGTCTGGCGTGGGCCGCAGTGCTGGTACATGACCGTAGAGTCGGCTGACGGGGGCAAGGCCTGCCTGTATCGCAGCGAAGACCTGCTCGATGGATGGCGTTGCATATCGGATCTGCTGCATGGGCGGAATTGCGTTGATCCCACCTTGTTCCAGCACGAGGGAAACTGGTACCTGTTCGTCAATGTTTCCGAGAGTGGCGGCAACCCTTCGGACGAATTGTTCCTGTTCACCTCAAGCCAGGTGGCTGGTCCTTATCGACCGCACCCGGCCAACCCGATCGTCAGCGACGCACGCAGCGCCCGCATGGCCGGCCAGGTGTTCGTGGATGTCCGCGGCCGCCTGATCCGGCCTGCGCAATGCTGTGCGCCTATCTATGGCACCGCGGTGGTGTTCAACCAGATCACCGAGCTTAGCCAGCAGGCTTATGCCGAACGGACGCTGTCGCGACTGGATGCCGACTGGATGCCGGGGCTGGACGGCTGCCATACGTATTACCGCGACGGGAACCTCGAAGTGTTGGACGCACATGGCGAGCCGCCGTCGAAGGGGCGGGTGCGCCTGGTCGATGTCGCCCAGTCAACCGGCAGCGGCTGAGTCGCACGATCGGTACGTAGCAAAACGCCAGCCTCGCTTCAGCGAGGCTGGCGTCTTCTAGGTTGCAAATACCGTGGGCTGGATCCCGGCGTACCTGGTCGGGTCGGCGACTGCGGCGGTTCCGCAGCTGGACGCACCCACTGGCGAATCAGCGCTGGTGCGTTGCCTGTAGGCGCGCGCGGGTGCCAACAGGCAACGCATTCTGCGCGGCATGGCCGGACGCGACCGAACGGGCATCGGCTGCCGGGGTTTCCCCTGGCGTCGACCTGGATGATCCCCACAGACCCGTGGTCGTCCAGGCACTCCGCAGCCAGGCGAGCGTGGTACTCATCGCCCGCCACGCGGAAGCCGCGCGTTCGGAGCCAGCGCACAGGACACAACGGATCCTGACGCTGCTGCCATCAATGACGGCTCCACCGGGCTTGACCAGGACCGGGGTCGTGGTCAACGGATTAGACGCCGCTGCCGCCGCACTGCCCCCACCATCAAGTACCGGTGGCAGGTTCCCTCCGGTCGACGGGGTGCGGCTCGGTGGCGTTGCGATGCCACCAGGCAATGCCGAAGCAGGCAGGCGGACCAGGTAGACGTCCAGGTCGAGGACCTGGCTGCTGTCCCAGTTGCTGTTGAATGCGATGCGGGTGAAGTCGCGGCTGACCGTAGCGTGCGGTTCTGCGAAGTAATCACCAACGTTGGAGCGGTGATAGGCAATCGCATAGATACGCGGATTGGCCTTCAGTTCCACCGCCATGATCTTGTCGGTATACCAGGGCCAGGTGCCGTCGCGCGACTTGTTGGTGCCATAGGTGCTCCACAGCAGCCAGCCCGGTCGGCTGAAGGCCTTGCCGGAGAAATGCATCGCCGTGGCGGCACCGTTGATATAGGTGGTGAACAGGACCGTGCGCGGGCAGATCGGGGCCGATGTCGCCGAGGCGGGAACCGCCGGGCAGCTGTCCATGTTGGTCATGAACACATCGCCCTCGTTGCTCTGGTAATCGACCGAGACGTACAGGTCCTCGCCGTTGGGCCCCAGTGCCAGGTCGGAGTGCTCGCTCTTGTTGTGCAGCTTCTTCTTCTGGGTGAAGTCAGGCGACCAGGCCCAGGTGCCGCTGCTATCGCTGGAAGTCACGAACCAGCGACCGCTGGCCGACATGCTCGAGTGGTCGGGACGGTCGTTGTCCTTGCGGCTGCCTACCAGCTTGTTCTGCTGCAGGTCCCAGACCATGTAGCCGAGCAGGTTGAAGTTGCCGTCCTCGACCTGGAAGCCCCAGTAGCGACCATCAGCCGAGGGCGAGCCTTCGGACTTGGTCCAGATATGCTGCGCGTTGTTGGCCCACGATGGCAGCTTTCCAGCGAAGTCGGCTGCAATCGTGAAGCTGTTATTGCGCACATCCAGGCGCAGGAGCTTCGTACCGCCGTTCGTGGGGAGGTAATACAGCAGGTTGGGGTCGGTCGGGTGCCACTGCGGTTCGGCATCGCCCGCCATGTGGAATTCTGAGGAGACCGAAGGATTGGCGACCTTGGGCGAAAGCTTGCGCAGGTGCTGCAGGGTCTTGGCGTCGTAAAGGTGCCACCAGCCGTCCGGCGCGTAGGCGAGGAAATAGCTGTTGTCGGCATTGAACGCCTGGCGCCGCGAATAGTCGTTGCGAAGGAATTCGGTGTTGGTGTCGGTGGCATGCGAGGTGCCGCGCACCATGCAGGTTTTGAAATTCGGCTCGCTGACCGCTACGCCCTTGGCGGGCTTGGACATGGATATGATCGACGGGTTGACCTTGCCTTGCGTCAGGCTGAAGTTTGCCCCGTAGAAGGAGTCGCAGACCGATTGAGCTCGTGCGTTGCCTGCGGTGAACAGTCCGGCTGCAAGTAGGGCAGCGGCCCCCAGGAACGTCGACGCGAATCGCGTCGGGGAAAAAAGATACAGGGTCATATAACGCGGCCCCCGGGCCGTAGTGATAAACAAGCTGGTGGACCCCCTGTCCGGTGCGGAGTCTACATTTCGTTCACGTCTGAAGCGGGATTGCGCTCACGATTGTTGAATTTTCAGGTTGCGCATTCAGATCGAATTCATGCTGAACGTGACGTTCAGCCCGTAAGTGGGCAGCACATCACATTTTTTTGCACGCAGAATTCCATATTGGTCCGGGGCTGCGGACCATCGTCACTCGTCAGGGGAAGGGTTTGGAACACGCACGGTTCGGGGGGAGGGGACGCAAGGGGCGTGAGACAAGACTCCCGATGACGGATGCCCAGCTGGAAAAGTGGCTCGGGACCCGCTACGACCAGGCTGCGGCGCGCGCCTTCATCGAGGCCATCGAGCTGCGCCTGGAAGGCAGCATCGACGACCAGGTCCTGTGCCAGGTCATTGCCGAGGTCGGAGCCGCGCACGAAGTGTTCGCGATCCGTTTCGCCGAGGATGGCAGTGCCCAGATCCACGATCCACCTGCGCAGCTGCCGGTGGTGTATCGCGACCTCAGTACCGAGGGTGCGCCGGAACCTGCCTACCAGCAGTTGCGGGATGCCAGCCTGGGGGTGCCGATGGATCCGGCCCAGCTGCCGCTGGTGCGCATCTGGGTGTGCCGGGTGTCTCCAAGCCGGGTCCGTGTGCTGCTCATCGCCCACCATCTGATCGTCGATGGCTGGTCGATCCGCCAGCTGCTGCGTGAACTGGCTGCGAATTACAATGCGCGCCTGGCCGGCGAGTCGGCGAAGTTGCGCCCCCCCGACTCCTGGGCCGACTACGTGCGCGCTGAGCGAGAACGCAGCGACGGGCCACTGGGCCAGGCTGCGCTTGCCTACTGGCGGGCAAAGTTCGCCGACCTGCCCGAGCCGTTGCGCCTGCCCGTCGACCATCCGCGTCCGGCGCGGATGGGCTTCACTGCCTCCAACGTCACGGCCGAACTGCCGGTGGCCCAATGGCGGGAGCTGCGCTCGCTGGCCCGCGGCCTCAAGGTCACCCGCTTCTCACTGTTGCTTGCAACCCATGCGATGCTGCTGCATCGGTTGACCGGGCAGACCGATATCGTCTGTGCGGTGCCCTTTGCCGGGGCCGCGCGCGGAGGCGGCAGCCGGGTGGTCGGCGATACCGACAATACCCTGCCGATACGCCTGCGAATCGACCCCGCCGCCAGGCTATCGGTCCTGGCGCAACAGGCACAGGTCGCATTGCACGAGGCTGCCGAGCACCAGCATGTATCGCTTGGCCGGATCGTCGATACCCTGCGTTTGGAGCGGGATCGCGCACGTTTGTTGCTGGCCGAGGCGATCCTGGTACTGGTACCGGCCATCGACAGCCTGGTCTTCACCGGCGCCGAGTGCCGGATCGAGGTGGCCCCGCGTCGCATGTCGGCCTGGGAGTTGTCCTGGCACTGGCGGATCACGCCGCGGCGCATGGTGCTTGAGCTGCAATACAGGGATTCCCTGTATGGGCGCTCGACCGCGCAGCGCTGGTGCGATTTGTATGCCGACCTGGTCGGGCGCCTGGCATCGATCATCGACATGCCGGTCGCCGAGATCCCGGCGGATCCAGGCGCACCGATGCGGGATGCCTGCTTGCTGACCCACGCGCTGGTGGCGGACGATGCATTGCAGGCGCTACCGGCGCTGCTGCAGGATTCGTTCGTGCGGCATGCCGGGCGCGTCGCGGTCACCTGCGAAGGGCGCAGCCTGAGCTATGCCGAGGTCGACGCACTGAGCGGCCTTGCCGCTGCCGCGTTGTCGCAGGCTGGGGTGGGTGCAGGCGACCTGGTGGGGGTACATGTGCCGCGCTCGCTGGAGATGCTGGTCGCGGTGCTGGCAGTGATGCGCGCGGGCGCGGCCTATGTGCCGCTGGACCCGGAATTTCCCTTGCAGCGCCTGCAGTTCATATCCGGGGACGCCGGCTTGCGCCACATCATTGTCGCCGATGATGCCAAGCTGCCGGCAGCCTTGGGCGAAGGGCGCCAGGTGTTGGTCATCGACAGACTGTGCGCCCCTGGCCGCAGCAGGAATGCCGATGCGCTTCCGGCAGCAATCGAGCCCGGCAGCCTCGCCTACGTGCTCTACACATCCGGTTCCACCGGACAGCCCAAGGGCGTGCGTATTTCACATCGCAACCTGGCCTCGTTCCTGTTGGCCATGCGCGACGAACCAGGATTCAGCGAGGATGATGTCCTGGTATCGGCAACCACGCTGTCGTTCGATATCGCCGCGTTGGAGCTCTTCCTGCCGCTGCTGTGCGGCGGGCGCCTGGTGATCGCCGATGGCCAGGAGTATCGCGATCCACTGCGGCTGTGCGAACTCCTGCGCGACAGCGGCTGCACTGTCTTCCAGACCACGCCAAGCCTGCTTGGCCTGTTGTACGAGGTCGAACGCGCCGAGGTCTTGCAACAGTTGCGGCTGTTTGTCGGTGGCGAAGTCTTGCCCGCAGCACTGGCCGAACGCCTCGCGACCAGCTGTCGCGAGGCCTGGAACATGTACGGCCCCACCGAGACTACGGTCTGGTCGTGCATCGCGCGCCTGCAGCCGGGTATGGACCCGGTGCCCTTGGGCAAGCCGGTTCCAGGCACCCGGATCTACTTACTCGACATCAGTCGGCGCCCGGCTTGGCCGGGGGCGATCGGGGAAATCTGGATCGCCGGGCAGGGCGTGGCCGAGGGCTATCTGCGTCGCCCGCAAATGACGGACGAGCGATTCGTCACCGATCCCGCCAGCCCCGGCGGCGGATGCATGTATCGCACCGGCGACCTGGGCAGGATTCGCGATGGCGTACTGTATTTCGCCGGCCGTGCCGACGACCAGATCAAGTTGCGTGGCTTTCGCATCGAGCCGGGCGAAGTCGAATCGGTCGCCGGTGCGGAGCCGGGAGTCCACGAATGCGTGGCAGTCGCGCGCGATCTCGACGGCGGCGAGTCCGTGCTGGTGCTGTACCTGGCAGTGCGCGGCGACGCTGGGGAAATACGTGCCCGCGTTCGCGCCGCCATCGAAGCCAGGCTGCCCGCCTACATGCATCCACAGCACATCGTGCCATTGGACAGCTTGCCAAAGACGCCGAACGGCAAGATCGATCGCAAGAGCTTGCCGGCACCACGGGCACCCGCCCAGGCGGCGGTGGGGCCTGGCAGCGGACCGGCCGATGCCCTGGAAACGCGTCTGCAACTTCAATGGCAATGTCTGTTGGGAATGGAACATGTCGGCCTGCACGATAATTTCTTCGAGCTGGGAGGCTACTCCTTGCTCGCGGTACGCATGTTCGCCGACATCGAGCGCTGGTATGGCATCGATTTGCCGCTGGCGGTGCTGATCGACCGCCCCACCATCGCCATGTTGGCGCAGGAACTGCGAGAGAGGGGAGCGAGCGAATCCGGGGACGCCACGGGCGTGGGCGATGCCGCTGCAGCGGAGCACTGGGGTTCATTGGTGCCATTGCAGAGCGTGGCGTCCGACGATGCAGTACCGCTGTTCCTGCTGCATGCAGTGGGTGGCAATGTCCTGAACTACCTGCCGTTGATCCAGGGCATGGGCGCGGACCTGCCTACGTATGCCTTGCAGGCGCAGGGACTGGATGGAATTGTGGCGCCACGCGATTCCGTCGACGAGATGGCCGATCACTACGCGCAGCGTGTGCGGGATACGCAGCCGCACGGCCCCTATCTACTGGCGGGCGGTTCGATGGGCGGATTGCTTGCCTTGGAGGTGGCGCGACGATTGCGGGCTGCCGGCGGCGAAGTGGCCTTGCTCGCAATGTTCGATACCTATGGTCCGGATTTCGAATCTCGAAACCCGCGGCGCGGCCATCTGCTATCCCCGCACCGACTATGGACGGCATACCGGCAGATGGCACCCGGCCAGCGCATTCACGTGCGGCAGCGGGTTGCCTTCCGCCTGTTCAAGCTGCCGTTTGCCAGCCTGTTGCATTGGCTTGGTGGCAAGGGCTTGCGACTGCCGATGGCAATCCGCATCCGCCGGGTCGAGCAGGCCAACCATCGCGCATTGATGCGTTATCGACCACAAGCCTATCCCGGCGACATCGTGCTGTACCGGGCGACCGAGGCAGGCGAGGGGGATGAGGCGACCCTGGGTTGGCGGCGCTGGATCGAAGGCCGCATCGAGGTGGTCGATATTCCCGGTCGGCACGACAATTTCATTGACCAGCCGGAATTGGCGCGGGCCCTGAGGGCACGCATCAAGCAGGCGATGGCCGGATACTCCAACGCGCGCGTGCAGGACACCGCGTGCAAAGGCCCAGGGTAATGGCCGGCTTGAACGGCAGCCGCGTCGGCATCGGCACCCATTATCTTCGTTATTCCACCGCCAACCTCATGGTGATGGCGGCAGGATTCATCTCGTTCCCGGTGCTCACGAGGCTGCTGGACAACACCGAATACGGAATCCTTGGCTACTATGAAACCTGGGTGATGATGGCCGTGGCGGTCGCGAAGCTGGGCGCCCAGCACGCGATCCTGCGCTTCTACCCATTCGACGGTAGCGGCGAGGCGGTCCGCAAGTTCGCTACCAACCACTTCTACCTGCCGCTCCTGTTTTCATCCGCGCTGTGGCTGCTTGCGCTGATGGTGTTTGCCTCGCTTGACTACTTCGGCAGCGCCGATTTCTCGCCAGTGCTGTGGTTGGCGGTTCTGGCAATCCCGCTCAACGTCTTCGCCAGCCTAGTGCAGATGATGCTGCGCGCCGGCGAGCAGTCGGGCCTGCTTGTGGTCACCAGGGTGACATGGCGCTGGCTGGAGTTGCTGGGCATGGTGGGGGCGGTAGTGCTGATCGAGCGTAGCGCAGTCGCCGCCTATGGAGGCAAGCTGTTGGCGGCATTGCTGGTGGCGGCTTTCTACGTGCGCTGGGTGCGCCACAACCTCAAGTTCCTGCGGCCGGCGCTGGACATGCGCGAATTCCGGACTTCGCTGCACTACGGCCTGCCGTTGGTGGTCAACGAGATCGCGATGGTGGCGCTCATCTCGATCGACCGGATCATGCTCAAGGGGCTCCTGAACGATTTCGCCGCGGTCGGAATCTATTCCATCGGGTACTCGCTGGCGCTGCAGGTCAGCATCCTGATGCAGGCAACACTGTCGGAATCCTTCCAGCCGGTGGCCAACCGTACCCACGATACCGAAGGCCCGGCGCAGGTGCGTGCACTCAAGCGCCGGGTGCTGCTGCCCATGACCTACGCCGCAATCGGCATCGCCGCCGCGATCTTTGCCGTTGGTGGCGATGCGCTGGTGGCGATCAGCGGCCCTGGAAAGGCTGCCTCCGGCATCGTCTTTGCATGGGTTGGGGGCATGTATGCGCTGATGCCTGTGCTTGACATCGCTGGTTATGGCTTGCTGCTCCACAAGCGAACCAGGACGGTACTGGCGCTGACGTCGGCCGCAGCAGTATTGAACATCGGGCTCAATTTCTGGCTGGTGCCTCAATATGGCGTGATGGGTGCGGTCTACGCCACGGCCATCTGTTATGCGTTTCTCGGTGCGGCTACCTGCATGCTATGTCCGCGCGAGTTGCTGCAATTCCCGGATGCGCGCAGCCTGACGGTGTCGCTGGCGGCTGCAGGGCTGTTCATGCTCGTGGTTTGGCAGAGTGAACTGTTCGGACTGGTTTCGGCCTGGACCAGGCTGTTCGCTGCCGGCGGCCTATGGCTGTTGCTGTATGTATTGCCGGTATTGGCGGGTGATCTTCGATTGGTGCGGATCCTGCCTGGGCTACGCCGTTTGCTGCCCGGGCGGGATGGGGCTATCCGGTGACCGGCGCGCTGTCGTCCCCGCTGGCGATTTGCATGCTTGGGCTGGCGCTCCTCGCCTGGGGCGCGGCGCGTCGTCGACGCCTGTCATGGTTCGGCGCGGCCCTGCTTGCATTGGGGCTGTTGGCGATGACCCCTGCATTCGCCAACCTGTTGTTGCGCTGGGTCGAGGTCGCCGACCACCAGCAGGGCGATTGCAGCACGCCGCAGGTAGTGGGCGTTGTATTGGCGGGCGGCGTCGACCAGCGGCCTGCTTCCGACGACGACTTTGGCGCACTGAGCATCACCAGCCGGCGACGGGTGGAGCGTGCGGTGCGGTGGTGGCAGGAGTCGCCCGGGCGCATGCTGGTGTTTTCAGGCGGTGCGCCCGGCTGGGAGCCGCGGATCGCAGAGGCACGCCTCATGGCCGCATACGCCCGGCGCCTGGGGGTCTCCGGAAGTGCAATCCGCCTTGAGGAAGCATCCCGCAACACCTGGGACAATGCCCGTAATCTGGCGCGACTGCAGCCGCCACTGCCTGTCCACGTCACCATGATCACGTCCTCGATCCATGTGCGGCGCGCCCGTTATGCGATGACGCAGGCCGGCTTCGTCATCTGCGCGGTACCAGCTGATTCGCGCGTGACGCCATTGCATTGGCCTGGCGCACTGCTGCCGCAAAGCCGGGCGACCAGCAAAACAGAGGATGCCATGCACGAGCTGATAGGAATGCTGTACTACCGCTGGCTGGCACTTGAAGAGAACGACTGAGTACTGGTGCTGCAGCCGCCATCGCGGTGGTGGCTATGGGTCATCCCGGCCATAGCGCCCCGGCGCGATCCTTGCTGCCAGCGGGAACCGTTGTCCGATGCCGGGAATTTGCGCCTGATGTGCGCGGATCGTGGCATCCGTGGGTGCGGCAAGGGCATTGCGCTTGAGTCCCGCGTAGTGCTCGACCAGGCCGCACAGGATCCAGAAGTTCGCCATCACCGAACCCTCGAAGAACGGGCTGCCATACAGGTTCCCCAAACCCGTGGCGACCACCAGGACGGCAAAGCCAAACGCGATCGCCTTGGCCTCGGCATCATTCGGCGCCGCGCTTTTCCTGAGCAGGCGCGCTATCAACAACGCACGCCACAAGACCCAGAGCATTGCCAGCAGGCCCAACGGGCCGACCTCGGCCAGCATTCTCAGGAAGCCGTTATGGGTGTCATACCCGGCGTAGGCGGGCACGTATCGTCCGATATTGGCCTTGAATCGACCTAGGCCAACGCCCAGCGGGTGTTCCTGCCACATTCGCAATGCACCGCCCCAGATCTCGAAACGGCTGGCGGTGCTCACGTCGAGTTCTTCGCCACCGATCGCATTGGTTTGTTCGGTGTCGGCTACGCGCTGGGTGACGCCTTCCGGCAACAGGGCGATGGCAGGAACCGCGCACAGGCCGATCAGCACCGCGAGGATGACGTTGCGACGCAGCAACAGCAGTGCGCAGCCGGCCAGCGCAATGAAATAGGACTGTCGCGAATAGGTCACCATGATCGCCATGGACAGGATCGCGGTGCCGGCGATCGCGGCGATGCGCCACAGTCTTTGCCTGCGGAAGAACAGCGCCATGGACACGAACATCGGCAGAAACATGGCATAGAACACGCCGGCGCGGTTGGCGTTGTGGAAGTCCACGCCGAACGGACCGGAGGCGCGGCGTGTTTCGGTATAGCGCCCAATGCCGTAATCGAGGCCCTCGCGGATTGCCTCGACACCGGCCACTGCTGCCACCACCATGACCAGGATGATCAGTTGCCGGGTTCCCGTCAGATCCTGCCGGCTGCGGCGATAGATGAAATACAACAGCGGATAGAAAACCGCATTCTTCAGATAGGTCAGGTCATCCAGGAAACTGGCGCCAGGCGACATGCTGGTGATGGCGAAACCCATGCACAGCATCGCGAACAGCAGCAGCAGGGGCGGTGTCATGGGTCCCATGCCCGGTTTCGGCCTCGGGCCGCGCTGCATAAGCAGCATGCCAAGTACCAGAACGAGGACCAGGAGGTTGGCGATATTCAGCCCTGGAATGCCCGTTTCGTAGTCGAAATGCAGCGCGTTCGGCATGAACACGATCGGCAATGCCAACAGCAGGCGCATCATCATGGCAGCGACCCCGCGGTTGTCGTTTCGACGACGAATGCGCTTGCCGATGCAGGGGTTGTATCCGGCTGCATGGCTCCCGGCGCCAGGAAGCGTTGCGCCCAGAGCTCCAGGCACATTATCTGCCACAGGGCCTCGCCATGGTTGCGCTTTCCGGCAACATGCTCGGCCAGAAGTTCGCGTGCGGCCTGCGGCCTGGTGAAGCCACGGCCTGAGAATGCATCACTGGCAAAAGTGTCGGCAGCTAGCTGCCGCAGGGGGCCGCGAAACCATTCGCTGATCGGGATCGCAAAGCCCTGCTTGGGCTTGCTGATTGCACGCGGCGGCAGCCAGCGCTGCGCCACCTCCCGCAGCAAGTGCTTGCCGCGCCCGCCACGCACGCGCAAGCCGTGTGGAAGGCGCAGCGCGAAGCTGGCCAGGTTCGGCTCCAGGAATGGCGAGCGTCCTTCCAGTGAATTGGCCATCGCCATGCGGTCAAGCTTGACCAGGATATCGTCTGGCAGGTAGCTCTGCAGGTCGATCGCGACCGCGCGGTCCAGCGCATTGTCGCCGGCCCCGAGGTCGGCGCATGGACCATGCAACATCGGCAGGTCGTAATGCTGCGCACGTTGGTCGACGCCGCGCAACCGCGCTGCCATGTCCGGACGCATCAATGCCACGCCGCTAAGGTAGCGCTGCGTGAACGGCAGTTGCAGGCGTTCGCCCACCGCAGCCATGCGTGCGCCGAGCGGATCCGGCAGCAGCGCGCCGATGCCGCGTAGCGCGAGTGCAGCAGGATCGCGCATGGCACCAACTTTCTCCAGCGACAACAGGCGCAGGTAACGATCGTAGCCGCCGAACAGTTCGTCGCCGCCATCGCCAGTCAGCACCATCTTCACATGCGTGCGCGCCAGTTCTGAAACCAGGAAAGTCGGCACCGCGGATGAATCCGCGAATGGCTCATCGAAGTGCCAGACCAGCTTCTCCAGCAGTGCCACGGCATCAGGCTGCACTACCAGCTCGTGGTGTTCGGTACCCAAATGCCGTGCCACCAGCCGCGCATCGTCCAGCTCGCTATAGGCAGCTTCACGGAAGCCGATGGTGAAAGTCCTGACCGGCTGCGAGAGCTTGCGTGCCATCAGCGCGACGACAGTGCTCGAATCCAGGCCCCCGCTGAGGAAAGCGCCGAACGACACGTCGGCGACCAGGCGGCTCGCAACTGCGCGGTCAAGGTGCTCGGCCAATGCCTCCCGAGCCTGGCCCTCGGGCAGGGTCAGTTTGTCGCCAAGCCACGGCTGCCAATAGCGGTGCAGCGTGGACTTGCCGTCGCGGTAGCGCAGGTAGTGGGCCGGTGGCAGCTTGTGCACGCCGGCAAACACGGTCAACGGGCAGGGTACGTAGCCATAGGTGTGGTAGGCGCGCAAGGCATCGTCGTCGACCTCGCGCGGGCAGTCCGGGGCTTGCAGCAGCGACTTGAGTTCGGAGCCGAACAGCAGGCGCTTGCCATTGTGGGTGTAATACAGGGGTTTCTCGCCAAAGCGGTCGCGTGCCAGCAGCAAGCTGCCGCTGCGGCGATCCCAGATGGCGATCGCAAACATGCCGTCGAGGCGGTCGAAGATCCCCTCTCCGTCGCGCAGGTAGCCTTGCAGGACGACCTCGGTATCGCTTTGGGTCTGGAACGTATGGCCGTCGCGCTCGAGTCCGGTACGGAGTTCCCGGAAGTTGTAGACCTCGCCGTTGAACACGATGCAGACACGGCCATCGGCGCCATGCATGGGCTGGTGGCCGCCTTCCACGTCGATGATCGAGAGCCGACGCATTCCGAGCAGGGCTTGTTCATCCGCATGCAGCCCGCTGTCGTCTGGGCCACGGTGCTCGATCGCGTCCGTCATGCGAACTCCGAGCGAACGCTCGGGGGCGGGGAGACCCGCCACCTGCACCAGTCCTGCAATCCCGCACACGGTCAGCGATCCTTGCCGGCAAGCTTGCCGTCCGGAGCGACACCAGCGGCAGGCGTCGCGTGCGTGGCGCGATATAACCGGAACAGCTTGTCGAGCACGCCGTCCAGTCCCGCCTGCTGTCCAACTGTGGCGCGCGCACGGTCACCCATTGCATCCCGCGCAGGCTTGTCCAGGAGTGCGGCTGCCTGCAGGCATTGTGCCAGCTGCACGCGATCGCCACTCTCGAACAGCCAACCGTTCTCGTTCGTGCGCACGAAGTCCTCGTTGCCGCTTATGCGGCTGGCGACCATGGGCATGCCGGCGGCCATGCATTCGAGTAGGGTATTGGACAGCCCCTCGATCCGCGACGGCAGCACGCCGATGTTCGCCTGCGCCATCGGTGCCTCGATATCGTCCCGATGGCCGGCGAACAGGACTTCTCCAGCTATGCCAAGGGATGCGGCCAGCTCCTGCAGCGGCTCGTGCAATGTCCCGTCCCCGACCAGGGTCAAGCGTGCGCGCGGGAAGCGGCTGGAGATGCCGGCAAAGGCATGCAGGAGGTCATCGAGCCCCTTCTCGGCAACAAGGCGGCCGATGTAAATGAAGTGCGGGTCATCGCCTCGGGGTCGCGGCATGCCGGAAAAGCGCGACATGTCCACGGCATTCGGAATCGCGGCGATGCGGTCGCGCGGAACGCCACGTTCATGCAGTCCGTAAGCGATGCGATGACTGATGGCCTGCCAATATCCCGAGCGAAGCAGGCAGTGGCGCGCGAGGACCGAGAGGGGCCCGGCATGCGGCGCGAACACGCCGCGCTCCAGCTCCCACCAGCCAGAAACCTTGGTCACCACGCGTTTGTGCAGCCACGAGCCGACCAGCGCAGTCACCGCGCCGAGGTGGTGGGCGATGTGAATGTGCCAGACGTCGTAGCGGCGGCGCCGTGACAGCAGGAACCAGAACATTTCCAACCACAACCACGGGCCGCCCAGCAGGCGGATGCGCGGATAGCGCAGGCGAACCACGGCCGAGCCGTCGACACGGTCCACGCGCGGCATGCCGGCGCGCGCCATCGGGGTGACGATCGTGACCCGGTGCCCGCGTGCGCGCATTCCGCGGGCAAGCGTCCGCACCTGCGCCTCGGCACCGCCCCCGTTGGGGGCCGGATAGACCGCTTCGAGCACCATCAAAACGCCCAGCGGCTGCGGGTCACGCGGCATCGAGGTACCTCCGCATCCACAACTCAAGCACCAGCAGCTGCCAGATCGCGGAAGCATGGTCCCAGCTGCCAGAGGTGTGCTCTTCCAAGAGCTTGGCGATGAAGTCTGGATCGACCCAGCCACGATTGCGCGTGGTGTCGTCCAGCAGGGTTGCGCGCACATGCTCCCGGAACGCAGAGTCCTCCCTCATCCAGACCGATATGGGGAGCCCAAAGCCCTGCTTGGGCTTGCGCAGGATGGACCGGGGCAGGATGTCGGCCATCGCCTGCTTGAACAGGTAGCGCTTCTTCCATCTGCGTACCTTGTACCGGGCGGGCAGGCGGCCGCAATATTCGACCAAGCCAGGATCCAGGTACGGGAAGCGGGCCACCACGCCATTCTGCTTGCACGCGCGGTGTACCTTGACCAGGTCGTTCTGCGCGATCGCCATCATCAGGTCCAGCCGCATGATGGCGTGCAGCGGTTCGATCGTTGCCCCCTGGCCGTACAGCTCGCGCATGAAGTCAAGCGAGGCGTCGCGATCGATCCGGGAACGGAATTCAGGCGTCAGCAGCGTGTCGAAGTATTCCGATGCGAATGAGTCGTCGGTATAGAAGCGCGCGGGATTCGGCAGCGAAGCGCGGCGGGTGAAGTTCTCGACGCGGTTGAGGAAATGGTTGCTGCCACCGCCAACAGCCTTGCCGATCGCGCGCGCGGCGCGCTTGAGCGGCGAAGGCAGGCGATAAAAGGCCTGCATCACGTAATCCTTGGCATACCGCTCGTTGCCGCCGAAGATCTCGTCGCCGCCATCGCCGCCGAGCATCATGGTGAAGCCTTCGCGGCGCCCAAGCTCGGCGCAGGCCAGGGTGGGCACCGCCGACGCGTTGCCGAACGGCTGGTCGTAGGCGTCGACTACCGTATCGAGCAGGGCGAGCGACCGGTCGCGGTCGACCTTGTCCAGGTGGGTGGTGGCCCCGCAGGCCTCGCCAGCCAGGCGGGCGAAATCGAGCTCGTCGTAGCCGACCTCCGCGAATCCGATCGAGCAGCTGTGCACGTTGCCGGCACTGGTGTCCCTGGCGAGGATGCTGACGATGCTGCTGCTGTCGGTGCCGCCGCTGAGGAAACACGCCCAGTCGTCCTTCGGGCCTGGGCGGAAACCCTCGACGCTGCCTACGATGTGGCTGCGCAGGTCGGCGGCCAGGAGCGTGTCGGGGCCGTCGAGGTCGGCCGGATATTCGGGCAGGTAGTAGCGCCGTGCCCGTGGCGCGCCCTCGCCGAGCTTCAGCCGCGTCCCGGGCTCCAGGCGCCGGATATCGCTGCAGATGGTCAGCGGCGCCGGGATGCAGCCGAAGTTGAGGTAGTGGTAGACCGCGGTGGGGTCGGCCACGCGTGACAGGCCCGGCGCATCCAGCAGCAGGCGCAGGTCGGTGCTGGCGGCGAGCAGATCGCCCTGGTTTATCCAATACAGCGGGATCGAGCCGAAGTGGTCGCTGACGATCTCCAAGCCACGGCCAGTGGCCGACCAGCTGGCGAACGCGAAGCGGCCACGCCAACCCAACTCCGGTTCGCGCGAATCCTCGGCCAGCTCGGCAACCTCACCCGCGACCAGGTCCGCCAGCGCAGCGCAGCCGCCGCCGTCCGCACGCTGGAACAGATGCAACTCACCGCGCGTCGCGAGCTGCCATCGTCCATCCCCCGGGTCCCGGACCTGCAGGCCTGGCAGCGATGACAGCCACGTGCCAGCGCCCGGGCCGGTGGCCAGGACGAAGTCGGCGAGGACCGAACGGGAAGTCATCAATTTTTCCTCTCAAGCATGGTTTCTGGGTGCCGCGCGCGCGGATCGCGGTCGCGGCGACCGGCCATGGCGGGCCCGGCAATGCAACGCTCATATACGGCAGTGGTACCGCGGATCATGGCGCGGACCGAGAATCGCTCGTCCACGGCACGAAGCGCGGCGCCAGCCAGGCGTTCACGCAGGGCGGCATCGGAGCAGATGCGTTGCAGGCAGTCCGCCAGGGCGGCGTCGTCGTCATTCGCGAACAGCAGTCCAGTGACATCGTGTTCCAACAGTTCCGGGATCCCGCCAACGCGCGACGCTACCGCCGGGCAGCCGGCCGCCATGGCTTCCATCAGTGCATTGGGCATGCCTTCACGCGAGGAGGGGAGGACGAAGAAATCGGCGCCAGCCATGAGGTCGCCAGTGTCGCTGCGTTCGCCAAGCAGCCTGACGTCCTCCTCCAGATGCATGGCCGCGATCGTGGCGCCGATCTGCCCGCGCAGGGGGCCTTCGCCGGCGATCGCGATCCAGGGGCGTCCGGGCCGCGGCATGCGCGCCAAGGCGCGCAACAGGCAGTCGAGGTTCTTCTCGGCCACCAGGCGGCCGACGAACAATCCCATGGTCCGGCCACGCGGCGCAGCCACCGCGCTGCGGACGTGGTCGCGACGCAGGGCGTCGCCGCGCGCGGGAAGCCCGGCCGGCGACGCTACGCCGTTGGCAATCACGTCGAAGCTCCGGCGCGGCAACCCGGAAAGCTTCGCGGCGACGTCGGCGGCGGCGGACGCATTGGCGATGGTGGCGGCGCTGCGCCGCAGGATCTGGCGCTTGATGCGCCAGAACCAGGCAGGTTCGGTGCTGTACAGGCCGCGCACCGAGGACACCAGTGGCGGCGGACGGAACGCCAGACTGCGGGCCAGCAGCGTCCACAGCTCGGCGGTCAGGGAAAATGCATGCACGACATCGTACCGGCCGCGGCGCAGCAGGCTCGCCAACCGCCACAGGAAGCGCAAGTCGACACGCCCGCGCTTGGGGATGTGATGCACGCGGATGCCATTGTCTTCCAGCACGTCAACCAGGAAGGACGAATTGCGGAAGTACACCAGTTCAGCATCCCAATGCGTGCGATCGATTCCCTGCAGCAACAAGCTGATCTGCCGCTGGCTGCCGCCGACCTCCATCTCGTCGCTCACCACCAGTAGTCGCCTACGCGCCATGGGTGGCCTCCAGCATGTAGCCGCGCAGGCGCAGGGCTTCGCTGCGTGCGTCGAATTGCTGCTCGATGCGCTGCCGCGCCGAGGCGGCGAGGCGGGCGCGACCCTGCCCGTCGGCAAGCAGGTCCTGCATGGCATCGGCAAGTGCACTGGCGTCGCCCGGTTCCACCAGGCGTCCATTCTCGCGATCCTCGATCAGTTCGGGGATGCCCGAGACGCGGGTGCCAACCACGCCACAACCGCTGGCCATTGCCTCCATCAGCGCCACCGGGATGCCGTCGCGGTTGCCGTCGCTGGCCACCTGCGAGGGCATCACGAACAGCGCCGATTCCTGCATCCAGCGGCGCACGACGGCTTGCTCCTGGGCGCCGCAGAATTCGAGCATCCCGGTCACACCGCTGGCCTTGGCCTGCGCCTGCAGCGCATCGTGCAACGGTCCGGAGCCGACGATCCGGCAATGCGCCCGCACGCGCCGTGCTTTCAGCAAGGCGAGTGCTTCGATCAGGGTATCGAAGCCCTTGATCGGGTCCAGCCGGCCGACCGCAAGGATCGCAAGGGGATCGCGCGCTGACGTTCCCGCGATCGGAGCGTTGGCAAGATCGACACCGCAATGCACGACTTTCAGCTTGCCGGCGGCCTCGGGGGAAATGGTGCGCGACAACCAGTCCACGTTGTAGCGGGAGATGGTGACGGCAAGGCTGGCATCGGCGAGCTTGCGCGCGAGCAGCTGGCGCTCGACGAAGATGTCGTGTGCGTGGCAGGTGAATCCGAACGGCTTGTCGAGGATGCTGCCAAGGGCCCATGCGACCGTCGATGGATAGGTCGCCCAGTGCGAATGGATCAGCTGGGGATCGAATCGTCGCAACCACGCCAGGTGCTCCAGTCCCCGCGCCAGAGCCACGAACGATTTCGCGGCCACGGAGGGATTGCGCCAGTTGTCGGCCACGACCGCGGCGAAGGCCGCAATGACCGGGAACGGATGACGGGACAAGGCCGACAGGAACCCGCGCAACATGGTCGCAGCCGAGCCCGGATGGCGAACCCGCTCCATCAGCCGCGCGGCATCGCCTTGCACCAGCGTCTCCGAAGGTGCCTTCAGCGATACGATCCGTACGTCCACGCCGCTGTCGATCAAGGCGCTGATTTCACGCACGATGAAGGTTTCCGACCAGCACGGGAAAAGCGACACCACATAGACCACGCGATCGAGGCTCGCATTCCCCTTCATCGGGCCGCCTCCCGTGTACGGGTCGTGGTCCACAGGTGTGCTTGCGGCTTCCGCAGGTAGTCGAAGAGCGCCAGAAGGGCGCTCAAGTTGAGGCTGAGGAAGGCGCTGCATACGCGGATTGGCAACCATGCAGTGGCCAGCGACGGCCACGCGCGCCCGCACAGTGCAAGCAGGTAACCCGCCAGCTGCAGGCCGAACAAGGACAGGTAAAGCAAGTTGCCATCCCGCGCCAGCCATGCGCTGCACGACAGCATGAGCAGCAGGCACCAGGGCACCACCAGCCGCAGCCACTTGTGCCCCCATAGGCGCAGCGCGAGCGGATGCGCGCCGGGGATGGCGAGCTGCGGCCAAAGGTGCAGCAGCTGGTAGTTCCCCGCCAGCGTCCTGCGCTTGCGGATTTCCTCCGATGCGCTGTCGCGCGCGCCGCGATCGTAGGCCAGCGCCTGTGGCACGAATACCACGCGATGGCCGCCTGCGGCGATGGAGAGGGGTATCCACATGTCGTCCAGTACGATGCCTGCCGGTGGCGGCTGCAGCAGCGCGCGCTTCGCCGCATACAGGGCACCAGTCGCACCGACGATCGAACCGCTCGAACTTTCCAGCCGGCGCAGCAGTTTTTCGTAGCGCCAGTATGCGTCGATGCCCTTGCCATAGCCGGTCTCGGTTTCAAGTACCAGCTCGCCACTTGCGGCTCCGACCCCGGGGTCGGCAAGGGTCGCCGCGAGCCTTCTGGCAGCGTCCGGATCGATCCGCTGGCGGGCGTCGGTGAACAGCACCAGTTCCGCATCGAGCAGTGCCAATGCCCCCGCGATGCAGGCGGACTTGCCGCGGCGCTGGGCGTGCGCGTGCACCTGCAGCCGGGGTCCGGCCAGGCTGCGTGCGATCGATTCGGTGTCGTCGTCGCAACCATCGCAAACCACATGGATGTGCAGTAGCGGCTCCGGATAGTCCAACTCGAGCAGGTTATGCAGCTTGGCCCCGATCACGGCCGCTGCATTGTGCACGACCAGCAGTACGTCGATGCGGGGGTTCCGGACCAATGCCTGTAGCGGCCGTGTGCGCCAGCGGGCGTGCGCGGCCATCAGCAGCGGATAGCCAAGATAGGCGAACACGACGACGCTGGTCGCCAGCCAGAACACGATCGCTGCCACGATCAGCCACCATGCCCGTCGAGCGCGTGCGTGCGCACGCGCTCGTAACGGGAATCGCCAAGCAGGCGTTTGGCCAGCGAGAGGGTGCCGTAACGGACCTGTTCGCGCGAAATCGCCAGGATGTCGCCCGCGATCCACGCCTCGAACCTGTGCTCGTCGAGCGCGGTCGTGATCGCCATGCGTGGCAGGATGCGAGCCTGGCTGTGCGCGGAGATGCGACCGGGGCGCGACGACAGCACGTGGCGATAACCGCATTGGCGGGCCACGTCGGCCAGGCCGGTAGGCATGCGCCCGCCGGGGGGCGCGAGCAGGGTCACGCTGGTGCCGACCTGGTCCTCGATGGCGATGCGCGCCGCGTAAAGGCGGTCACGCAGGGTGCGTGCATCCAGCCCGGTCAGGTAGACATGGTCGTAGCCGTGGGACTGGATCGACATGCCAGCCGCCGACATTTCGCGCAGGTCGCTCCAATCGGCGTAGCCTGGCTTGCCGACATTGGCGGGGTTGACGAAGAAATCGGCGCGCATCCCGTGTTCGACAAGCGCGGGGAATGCACGGCGATGGTTGCTGGCGTGTCCATCATCGAAGGTCAGCAGTACGCGATGCACGCGCGAGCCGTCGAGCCAGTCGCGCGCACAGCCCGCGCTGCCGTGGCGTGCGATCGATTGCAGCTGCTTGCGGAAGCGTTGTTCGGCCAGCGTGTAGCGAGGATCCTGGCCGCGCGGAACCCCGTCCTCGGCAAGCGCGTGGTACATCAGTGCGACGGCGTGGTGCACCTTGATGGCTGGTAGCGGGTGGGGCGGCGGCATGTGCCGGAGGATGTTCATCGGCGATAGACGAAGCCGAGCGTGGCCAGGTTCTCCCTGTAGTCCTGGCCTGGAATGTCGCTGTTGCGATGACGGCGTTGCAAGCTGGCAAAGCCGCT
>SWCD01024052.1_pt1 | contig 40736 bp, 38 predicted proteins | sample 4693011 | NCBI WGS metagenome assembly SWCD01 (sample SAMN10267278, study PRJNA491770) | bioreactor metagenome | isolation source: DHS bioreactor inoculated with marine | place: Japan: Omine Ridge, Nankai Trough
CCGCGAATGACCATCTCCTTGATGCGGCCGGTGATCTGCACGTAGCCCTCATCGTCCATGATGCCGAGGTCGCCCGAGTGCAGCCAGTGCCGTTCGTCGACGGCTTCGGCGGTCTCATTGGGCATGTTGTCGTAGCGGGACATGACGTTGTAGCCCCGGAAGCAGATCTCGCCCTGCACACCGCGGGGTACGATCATGCCGGTGGCGGGGTCGATGATCTTCTGCTCCTGGTGCGGCGAGACGCGGCCGACCGTGGTGACACGCTTCTCAAGGCTGTCGTCGGCACGGGTCATGTTGGTGATGGGGGAGGCCTCGGTCTGGCCGTAGCCGATGAGGATCTCCTTCATGTGCATGCGATCCATGACCTTCTTCATGACCTCGACGGGACAGGGGGCCCCGGCCATGATGCCGGTCCGCAGCGTCGTCAGATCAAACGTGTCGAAGTCGGGGTGATCGAGTTCGGCGATGAACATGGTGGGCACGCCGTGCAGGGCGGTGCACTTCTCCGCTTCGACCGCCTTGAGCGTTTCCGCGGTGTCGAAGGCCGGCGAAGGAATGACGATGGTGGCCCCGGTGGTGATGCAGGCGAGGTTGGCCAGCACCATGCCGAAGCAGTGGTAGAAGGGCACGGGCACGCAGAGGCGATCCTGGTGCGTGAAGCGCATCGTCTGGGCGACGAAGTAGGCGTTGTTGAGGATGTTGCGGTGGGTGAGGGTCACGCCCTTGGGGAAGCCGGTCGTGCCCGAGGTGTACTGGATGTTGATGTCATCGTCGAACTCGAGCTGGGCCCGGCGTTCGCTGAGCACTTCGTCGGGAGTTTCATCGCCCAGCTCCGCGAAGGCGCGGCGGGTGAACATGCCGGGGTGCTGCGTCTTGCCGATGAAGACCACGCTCTTGAGATGCGGGAAGCGCCAGGAATCGATCTGGCCCGGCTCGCAATCCTTCACCTCGTTGCAGACCTTGTAGAACATGTCCACGTAGTTGGAGGTCTTGTACGACTCGATGAGCATGAGCACCTTGGCCCGCGACTGCTTGAGCACGTACTCCAGCTCGTGGATGCGGTAGGCCGGATTGACGTTGACCAGGATGGCCCCGATCTTGGCGGTGGCGAATTGGGCCACCACCCACTCGTAGTTGTTGGTGGACCAGACGGCCACGCGCTCGCCCCGCTCGATACCCAGGTTGATCAGGGCCTTGGCGGCCCGATTGACGATCTGGTTGAACTCCTCGTAGGTGAATCGCAGATTCTGCTCGATCGAGACCACCGCCTCGGTGTCGGGAAAGGTGGCGGCGATGCGGTCCAGGCAGACGCCGATGGTTTCGCCAATGAGGGGGATCTCAGAGGGGCAATGCTCATAGCTCAGCCGGTTCATCGTGGTATCCTCAAAAGTGGGGAGATAACCCCCGAGTTGGGCAGTTTTTAGGGGAGCCAATTATCGTGTATGCGCACGATCTCCGCACCCCCTGGAACGCTGATTTTGCCGTCTTGGCTGAGGATTTGCAGTCGGCCGTCGGCGGTCAGTCCCAGCAACTCACCCGAGAGGCGCCGGTCGGGTGCGATCGCCAGGTCAAGCCGGCAACCCCGGCCGCGGAGACGGGCCTCGATCGCCCGACGTGCGCCTTCGCTGAGCCCCGTCGCCAGATGCTGATTGAGTCCGGTAAGCACCGCTTCTGCGAGAGGTTGAAGCAGGGCATCCGGTGGGATCGACGACGTCGTCAGGTCGGCCAGGCAAACGGGAGGCGCGGCAAAACCAGCAGCGGCGTCGGCGGTCAGAAGCGGAACGGCGAGGACGTTCACTCCAACGCCAACCAAGAGGTGATCGCACCCCTCGAAACGCACCACTTCGCAAAGGATGCCGGCCAGCTTGCCGCCGCGAGCGTGCACGTCGTTGGGCCATTTGATCCGCAGCAGATCCTGCTCCAGGGCCGCCAGACTCTCCAGTCCTTCACAGAGGGCCAGGCCCACGGACAGGGAGACGGTGGCCAGGTGCGGCGAGCCGCCGGCCGGGAGGGCGCAGGTGAAGTACAGGCCGCCCGGTGGGCTCTGCCAGGTGCGGCCTCGCCGGCCCTGCCCCGCCGTCTGTTCCAGGGCGGCGATGACCTGCGCCCCCCCCAAGGGGCCGTGCTCCCGGAGGAGTTGCCGGGCGCGCTGTTGCGTGGAATCAACGGTGTCGTATCGAGTGATCTGCAATCGTCAGATTCCCTGAGGGAGATGCGGCCCAGTCGACGCGTATGAAAGAAAGGGCAGCGGATGCCGAAAAAGTCTGACAGGAGTCGGCAGCAAACGCATCCCTGTTGACGTTCGCTGGTTTGAAGGCATGAATGGGGCCTTCGCCTCTCCCACCCCGCGACGGGTGAATCTCTCAACCACGCAAGATTGGACACGCTCCACAACGATACGCTCTCTCTCACTCGTCCGGCGGGTTGCGCTTCAAATCGCAATCCGCCGGATGCCGCTTTTGCAGCGAGCCGTTTCTCCCGAGCGAGTCACCACATCTTCTGCCTGCCTTCGTCGATCGTGAAGATGCGATCTTTCTCTCGGCTGCCTTCGCCAACGAGCCAGTAGAGCGAGTCGGCGGGCACGTCCTTAAAGCGCACGGACTCCTGGTCCGCGGTCTTGTCGCCAAGCGTCTGCCAGCCGTTTTGCCAGACGAGCAGTTCGTACGATCTTCCCGAGGCGACGACGAGGCTGGGGATCGTCTCCAGGGTGTCCATGTGCACGGTGTCGGGCTTCGTCATGGTGACGTCGAGATCCAGTGTCGCCGCCGAGCCTTGCAGCCGGCGGATTCGGCCGTCCTTCTCCAGGATGAAGGGCGGCGCCGCCGGCTCGAGCTCTCCCTCGACGAAGTAGCAGGCGAGGTAGGCAATGTGGCGGCCCATGTCGTTGAAGGTGACGCGGCCATCCTCGATCTCGCCCCAGTGGATGCCGCACCACTGGCCGCCGTTGAAGACGCAGAGGTAGGCGAAGCGTGCGCCCTCGGGAACAGGTTCGCTGAGCTCAACGGTGACATCCGTGGTCTCGAGGTATTGGCTGGTGACATCCTTGTAGCTCTTGCCCATGAGCCAGCGCGGGGCCTTCTCGCCCTCCGCCAGACGGAACGCCAGGTTGTCGCGCTGCAGGGCGAAGGTCTTGCGATAGACCTTGGCGGCGACGTTGGACAAGCCGGCCCGGCCTTCGCCGTTCTCATCCAGGATGACCTCCCAGGCGTGGTTGTTGTCGCGATTGGCCCAGTAGGGGGTGTAGTCCGAAGCGCAGGCGATGGCGTTGGCGCGCAAGGCGTAGCCGATCATGTTGCTGATGTCCTCGCAACGGCCCGCGCCGCGCTCATCCATCTCGCTGAAGCCCTGGTCCGTGGGGTGCAGATAGAAGATCTCGCGAAAGCGCACCCACCCATGCACATCGCCCTGCAGGCGCTTGGCGGCCTCCCGGGCATCCTCGGTGCTCTCCAGATCCGCGGCAAGGTCGGCGTAGCGCTCCAGGCAGGCGGCCCGCCAGTGGTCCAGCGGCTCGTTGCTGCCCCGGTAAGGCAGGACGTATTCGCAGAACGCCTGGAAGGTCAGCGTGCGCGACCAGGGTTTCTCCCGCCAGGCCTGGAAGGCGAGATCGACGTTCTCGATCAGAAAGTCCGCGGTCATGACTTCCAGGTCCGGATCGAAGCGCTGGCGCTTGAAGTCGACGCTGCCGTGCTCCTTCTCGATGGCTTCCAGGGCGGCCAGGGCTTCCTTGAAGTTGGCGTAGTCGAGGGCGTCGTAGGGGAGGTCGTTGCCTTCGGCATCGCGCAGGACGGAGACCGCGTAGCCGTGGCCCTGCATGTTGGCGATGAGGAACTCCGCCGCCTGCAGCTTCTCGGGATCGCCCAGCTCTTCGTAGTGCCGCAGCACCTTCTCCAGCTCGCCCCGGTTCTCTCCGGCAAGCTCCAGTGATTGCTCCACCTCGCTGGGCCAGGGGCCGGCGCACCCGGCGAAGAGGAGCAGGGAGGCGGCCAGGGCGAGGGGACGGCTCAGGGCGGAACAACGCATCGGACAACTCCTGATCTCGCCCCCGCGAGGAGATTCCAGAAAGAACGGGACCACCATACCCGTTGCCTTTGCCGCCGTCAGCGGCGAATCGGGCCGGTCCGAGGCCTGGGCCGGCGGAGTTTCTCGCCGCCGGCGGTGCTCTCTCCGCTAGACTGGGGAGGAACGCCACGCCGCGAGACGCACCATGGCCGACACCGCCCCCTACGATCCCAATCCCTTCTGCTGCAACTGCGGCTACCCGCGGACGGGTCTCCCCAAGACCTCGCCCTGCCCGGAATGTGGCCGCAACGCCCACGCCGCACGCCGGAGGATCTGCGGGGCGTTGGTTCCCCTCGCCGGGGACGTGCGGGATGGACTGCTCTATGGGCTGGCGACGGCCGGGCTTGGCTTCATCCACCTGGGGCGGGCCTGGCGCTACAGTTGCAGCAACCAGACGGTGCGTCGCGTCTGCCGCATGACCGTCTGCAAGCAGCGCTGGGGGTTCCTGGCTCGGCCGCGCTCGCTCCTGATCGGCTGGCTGGCGGGGCCGGCCCTGGCGATCGGGATGCTGGCCTTGCTCGGCGTCTGCGAGCATTGCGCCGGACTCCTCTCCGCGGATGGCGTGGGCGCGCCAGCCGTCAACGACACGAAGGAGTTCCTGCGGCAACTGCTTATCGGTCTGGACCCGGCCCTCAAGGCCCTGGTGCTCATCTTGCTGGGCCTGCCCGTGCTTCAGTCCATCGTCGCCATCGCCACCTGGCAGAGCGTCGCCTTCTCCGCGGCTCGCCTGCCCACAGCGCGGGCGCAACTGGCGGGAGTCGTCGCCGGCGCCTGCGTCGCGGTGTTGATCGGCTTCGTCGTCTGCTACGCGGTGTGGCCCGGGCCGATGTCGCGTTTCGATGATCGCTGGTTGCTCGTGGCCCTGGTGCCGCTCGTGGTGACGGGGGGCTGGTGGGTGCAGTTGTGGCGCGAAGTTCAGGACGCCCTGCAGCGAGAATCCCGTTCCGAGGCTGGCGCGGCTTGACGGCGGCTGCGATTCTTGTGACAAGTGGCGGCAGCAAAACCCCACAAGGAGGGCGCTATGGTCAGCAACCGCATCGGCGGATGGTGGAAGGGAGCGGCAGCGGCCGCGGTGACGCTTACGATCGCATCCGGCTGCCAGGTGTTTCAGGCAGTCAATCCCGACGATCCGGCCAGACCGGGCAACCTCGTGCGGCTGGAGCGACACGGCGTGGTGCTCTCCTATCGGCCCGACATCGATCGCGTCGTCTTCTTCGGGGCCGTTGGCGGGCCCAACATGCTGCACACCGTCGAGCTCGACCGCCAGCCGGCCCACGACGGCTCCTACACGTTCTACGGCGGCGGCTACTCCTGGGTCGCTCCCCAGGGCGGAGAGCTGGGCTGGCGCGACGCTGCCGGCGCGCCGCGTGAGTGGCCCCCCGACCCCGCCATGGACCGCGGGCCCATGGAGGTCATCAAGCGAAGCCACGATTCCTTGACAGCCCGTAGCCCGATTATGGGCAACGGTTTACGAGAGTACGTAACCTTCACGCTCGTGGGCAGCAACCTCGTTGAGGTGGTGCGCGAGCTGGAAAACACGGGCAGCGAGCCCGTCCGGGCATCCCTCTGGGTCATCACTGCTGTCGAGCCCGGAGCGACGGTGGCCCTGCGTGCTGAGGCCGTCGACCACCTTCGAGCGGGTTCGCTGGAGGAGGAAGCGGCGCTGCGGCAGTGGCTCCAGCCCGATGATGGCTATTTCCTCCTGGACACGGCCCGGGCCAGCAACCGGGACGGCCTCAAGGCCTACTTCGACGCCGAGCCGTTCCTCGCGGTGCACCAGCAGGGGTGGTGGTTCGTTCGCGACGGCCTGAGGCGCGACGGCGGTTCACTCAAAGAGGTTGGCGAAGCGCCGATCGCGCTCTACTTGCATCCGGAACTCGAGATTTTCGAGGCCGAGTTATACGGGCCCTTGCGTGAAATCGCGCCGGGCCAGCGCATCGATTACACCGAATACTGGATGCTGCGAGCAAGCTATCCGCCTGACGGTGCCGTTTTGCCTTGACTGCCAGCTAGAAACGCGGGTAGATTTCACGCGTCAAGCAAGTGCTGCCGGCAAGAGGCGCTGCTTGCGGATCGGCGGAAGGAGTCCGTCGGTGGTTCAGTGCCGCAACTTTGGTGTGACACGCTGATGAACAGATTTTCTAATCATCAGGGTTGTGCGGCCCGGCGGGAGGCTGGGTCGGCAACGGATCCGGGGATCCAACCCAGACTCGCTCTCTCCCAGGTGAACGCCGTGCGCCAGGGCTTCTTCGCGCTGGGCGTCGAGGCTTGTCGGCACGGCGTCTCCGCCGCCGGCCTGCTGGCGCACATCGAACGCGCCCTGCGCCCGCGGCCCAAGGCCGCCTTCGCCGCAGAGCGTCTGCATACCGCCGATCTGGCCTTGGCCGTCGCCGTCTGTGCCGGCCACGCCGGGGCCTGGCATGAACTCACGGCGGACCAGGAGCCGCTCATGCTCCATAGCGCCCAGGCCCATCTCACCGAGATCGAGGCCTGCTTCACGGTGCGGCAGCTCCTGGCCCAGGTGCGCGAGGAGTCCATGAGCGAGACGGAAGGGCCGCTCAGCTTCCAGCGATACGCGGGTCTGGTTTCCCTCCGGTCCTGGCTGCTCGATCGATTGCTGGGACGGATTTATCGCCAGCGGGCCAGCGCCCAGGCGGGTGTGCGCGTGGAGCGGGGCTTGGACCCGGTGAGTCGGCTGCGGCTGGGGGCTCGCTTCGTGCGCGTGGATGGCATGCCGCTCGGACAGGCCGCCCGCCTGGTCGGGCTTCGCGAAAGCGATGTCCGCCGGGCAGCCACCCGGCGGATCGACACCAGGCAACTGCTGCGGGAGATGCCACGCTTGGATCGGGCGGAATCCGGCGGCGGCAAGGCCACCTAGGCCGGGCTCGCCACGATTGGGTAGCGAACGCCGGCGGAGGAGGCTGCGGATCACCGCTGCGGGGGCGGAAACGGCGGTTGGCAAACAAGTTTGCCGTGGCGCGGACCGATGACTTGACTTGAGCGGCGGGAACTTTACGCTACGTGGCTCTCTGCCGAGAGTGGTCTTCGGACCAAGAGGCCAGATAGCTCAGTTGGTAGAGCACGGCACTGAAAATGCCGGTGTCCCCGGTTCAAGTCCGGGTCTGGCCAGTTTCCAAGCCCGCAGCCCCGCCTGCGGGCTTTCTCGTGCCCTCGTGTGGGGCCCGGCGCGGGCGGCCTCAACAAAAAAGCAGCCTGCCGCAGGGCAGGCTGCACCGTCGTACACCCCAGAAACAAGGCAACCACTCGACTCACCAGGCGCGGTCGCGGCTACGGGCCGACGGGCTGTGCCCCCCGGTCGAGTTGACCGCGAGAGGGGGCGCGGGACTCGATCTCTTCGTAGTTGGGCAAATCCCAGCCCGTGAAAGTTCGATCGCGCTCCGTGGTGTCCACCACGATGGCGGACATAGTGCGAATGCCCGCCAGTCGGTTGCGTGTTAAGACCGACCGGGTGGCCGGGGGAGTCTTGGCTCCCGTCAACTCCAGATCGTCGGGTCCACCGATCATGTGCCTACCTCCTTACGCAAGCGCCTCCAGCGCAGACCACACACCGTCCTTGGCGGCGGAAGCGTGTGTCCCCGGTCTTCGGCTTGAACAAACCCCGTGCTTGGCGCTTCCGTGTGCCTACCAGTACGTCCGTTTCGGACTTCTCGTTCATCCAGTCTACGCAGATTGACAGGAAAGCAAAGAGAAAAGCCCTATAACAACCCACTTCCTACCATGCGCGGTGGCAAATTGCCTTCAATTGGGGGGGTGTCCGGAGGGCCTCCATGCACGCTCGTCTTGGCGCTCGCCTCGCCGCCCTCCCTGATTGAGCGAACACTCGGTCAGCGTCAGGGGCGTCCGATTTGCTATCGTCACCGCTACCTCGCCCCGCCGGCCATCCCTCAGCACGAGTCGAGCCATGACACACCATCTGCTCCGCCGCCTCGCGCCACTTCTCGCCGGGCTCTTCACGATCTGGTCGGTGCTCGGCTGCGCCGCCCCGCGCAACACCAGTTTCGACCTCAGCCTCGCCGATGCCCGGGCGGACCTGAAGCGCCTGCGCCAGGCGCCGGTGGAGCCGGAGCGACCGATCGTCATCGCCACGGGCTTCCTCGACCCGGGCGTCGTGCCCATCCTGCTCGCCGGTCGGCTCCGTGATCTGACGCACGAGGAGGCGGCCATCGTCCGAGCCAGTTTCCTCTTCAACTTCACCTTCCAGAGCTGCCGCGACAAGCTCATTCGCGAGGTGGAACGGCAGTGCCCCAGCGACGACCCGCAGTGGACCAGCGAGGTGGATGTGATCGGCTTCTCCATGGGTGGCCTGGTCGCCCGCTACGCCGCCTTGCCGCGCACCGATGGGGGCAAGCGCCTGCGCATTCGCACCCTCTTCACGATCAGCACGCCCCATCGGGGGGCACGGCTGGCGCGCCTGCCCGCCTTGGATGCGCGAGCGCGCGACATGCGAGCGGGCTCAGCGTTCCTGCGTGAGCTCGATGCCGCCCTCCCCACCGCGCGCTACGAACTCTGCTGCTACACGAGCCTGGGCGACTTCATCGTCGGCGCGGAGAACGCCGCCCCGGCGAATCAGCCCGCCTGGTGGGTGTCATCCCGTTTCCTGCAGCCGGCTCACTTCAGCGCTTGGAACGATCCGCGCATCCTGGCGGATATCTGTCGGCGTGTGCGCCGGGAAGAACCGTGGACGACCCGACCGCCGGCGCCGCTCCCGGAAGAGTGAGGGGTTGGGGGCGTTCTTCCCGACGGTGGCGAGCACCGTCGGCTTTTCTTCAGTGGTTGCGCAGGCGGGCGATGACGCCCTCGATGATGTCGAGCGCTCCCTCGAGTTCCACATCCGTCGTCTCGCGCGACAGTGTGAAACGAATCGAGCCGTGGGCGGCGGCTTCGTCCAGACCCATGGCGCGCAAGACCGGCGAGGGTTCAAGTGAGCCGCTGCTGCAGGCTGCCCCCGCGGAGGTGTAGACGCCGCGCTCGCTCAGCGCGATCAGAATCGCCTCCGCTTCCAATCCCGGGAAGGCGATGCTGCTCGTGTTCCACAGTCGCTCACGATGAGCACTGTTCGCCTGGGCGGGGGGGCAGCGTTCGATGACCGCGGCTTCGAAGCGATCGCGCTGAGCCCGGCCGCGCTCGATGCCATCCGTCGCCAGCCACTCCTTCGCCAAGGCGGCGGCGACGCCCATGCCCACGATGCCGGCGATGTTCTCCGTGCCCGGTCGGCGCTTGGCTTCCTGGGAACCGCCGATGGTCACCGAGCGGACGCCCCAGCCGCGGCGCACCCAAAGGCATCCCGCGCCCTTGGGGCCGTGGAACTTGTGGGCGGAGAAGGTGAGCAGGTCGATGTGCGGGGCATCGGGACGGCGGAAGTCGAGTGGCATCTTGCCGACCCACTGCGTGCCATCGACGTGCAAGGGCACATCGCGTTCAGCGCAAACCGCGCCGAGTTCCGCGATCGGCTGGATGAGGCCCGTCTCGTTGCTGGCCCATTGAATGGAGACGAGGTGCGCCTGCGGGTGCTCGTCGAGCGAGGCTGCCAAGCGCTCGGGCTCGACATAGCCATCGTCGGTGTCCAGCCAGGCGACCTCGAGCAGGCCGCGCTGAGCAAGCGTTTCCACTTGCTCACGCACGGCGGAGTGTTCGATGCGATTCGTGATGACCAGGGGCAGCGTCTCACCCGGGGGCGGCAGCGTGCCCTGGATGGCGAGGTTGGCCGACTCGGTGCCGCCGGAGGTGAAGATGAGGTCGCGCGGCTTGCCGCCGATCAGATCCGCGATCTGCTCGCGGGCCAGTTCGAGTCGCTGGCGGGCGGCCTGGCCGAAGCGATGGCCGCTGGAGGGATTGCCCCAGAGGTCCGCGAGCATCTCGCGACAGGCGTCGACGACCTCAGGGGCTGGTTGACTGGTGGCGTTGCTGTCGAGGTAGATGGGCATGGGGAGGGACCGAGGTAAGAGCGTGGGGCTGGCGACGAGCCTTGTTCCAGCAGGCTCTTAGTCGCTCTCGACTTCCAAGACGTGCTCCAAAGCCGGAGCGAGGTTGGGCAGGTTGCTGTGGATGGTGTCCCACATGCGCCGCGGTTCGACGCCCCAGTAGACGTGCACCACGAAGTTACGCATGGCCCTCATCTCCTGCCAGGGCAGGTCCGGGTGGCGCTGCTGCACTTCTTCGGGTACGCCGCTCGCGGCCTCCCCGATAGCGATGAAGTTCCGCTCCACCGCATCGAGCGTCCTACGATCGCTTTCGAAGTCAGCGAGCGTCATCCCCGAGACGTAGGCCTCGATGCGCTGAATCGCCTCGATGATGTCGTGGATCCGAAACCGCCAGAGTCTTGGTTTAGGCGGCATCGATCGCCTCCGCCTCGACGCGCTGACGGAGCGCGGGGTGCAATCCCGCCGGTGTCACCAGATCGACATGCTCGACTTCGAGCAGTTGCTCCAGTCGGCGTTGCAGGCGAGTCATCTCAAACAAGCCGACGGGACGGTCGTCGAACTCCACGAGCAAGTCGACATCGCTCGCTGCTCCTGCATCATCGCGCGCTGCGGAACCGAACAAGCGCACGCGACACACGCCGTGTTGCTTCAACTCGGCTTTGGCGGTGGCCAGCTTGCGGAGAATGTCATCTCGTCGCATGCCAGGATTCTAGCCCTTTCTCCGGGGACTCGCCGGGATACCAGGCCGTCGTGCCGCTCAGCCCGGCACGCCTTCCGACCCCTCCGCAACCGCCGTGGCGCGGCCTTCCTTCTCGTTGATGGTCAGCATCATGGCGATGCCCGCGAGGAAGAAGCCGGCGAGCATGAGGATGGCCGGCCTTGAGCCGAACTGGTCGCTCATGAAGCCGAAGGCGAAGGGGCCGGTCATGTAGCCGAGCTTGCCGAAGAGACCCCACAGACCATAGAACTCGGCGCTGCGGTCGGCGGGGCTGAGCAGGCCGACGAAGGCACGGCTGGTCGAGAAGGTCGCGCCCATGGCCAGGCCCACGAGCACCCCGACGATCCAGATGATGAACTTGGCCGACTCGCTGGGCGCTTCGCCCGCCGCCGGCTCGCGAATGCAGAGGATGAGCCCCAGGGCCAGCAGCCAGACGACCAGAGCGCTGATGATGGCGGTGCGGGTGCCCAGGCGATCCTGGATCAGGCCGCCCCCGAGCGCCCCGACGGCGGCGAGGACGTTGGTGACGATGAGGAAGACGCCCAGCATGGTGTCGCTGAACTGCAGCATGTCCTTGCCGATGATGCCGGCGAAGGCGACGACGGCGAAGACCCCGCAGCCGTAGATCATGTAGGCGACGAGGAAGCGAAAGAGCTGTCGAAAGTGCCGCACTTGCCGAAGCGTGCGCCCCAGGCGATGAAAGCCGATGGTGGCGATGGTCTGGCCGGGCGGCATGGGATCGTGCTTGCGCCGCTCGCGGACGAAGAGAAACGTCGGCAGGCCGGCCAGCAGGAACCAGGCGCCCACCATGACCCAGATGAAGCGGTGGGCGCTGTCGTTGAAACCAAGAATGAGGACGGAGAGGAGCAACGCCCCGATGCCGCCGAAGTACCCCAGGCTCCAGGCGATGGCGCTGATGCGGCCCATGACCTCGGGCGGGGCGATCTCGGGCAGGAAGGCCGACACGAAGTTCTCGCCGCTCGAGTAGCAGACGTTGGCGGCGATGAAGAGCAGCATGGCCAGGGCGATGTCGCCGGGGCCGGCCAGGCCCAGGGCCATGGTGCCCAGCGAGCAGCCCAGGTAGGTGACGAGGAGGAACTTCTTCTTGGCGCCGCTGAAGTCCGCGAGCGCTCCCAGGAGCGGCGCGGTGAGGATGACCAGAAGCTGGCTGAGCGACATCGCGGCTCCCCAGAGGGTCGAGCCGTTCCCCGCTTCGCCCACGATCTGGTCCTTGAAGTAGAAGCCGAAGTAGGCGGTGATCATGACCGTGGTGAAGGAGGAGTTGGCGAAGTCGAACATCGCCCAACCGAAGATCTCCTTGCGGTCGAGCTTGCGCGCCGGCGGTGTCGAGTCGGCCTGGGTCACGCAGGAACGGTAGCAGCCGCAGCCGCGCTTGCACAGGAGCATCGTTCCAAAGCCGAGGCTGCTCGCCACCCTCGGGAATCGACCTCACGCCACACTCGATCGCGCCCGATCTGCGCAGGAAAAAGCGCGAGCCGCGGGGTGCGGCTCGCGCTGAATCCCGGAGACTTTGGCAACGGGGAGGATCCAAGCCGCTTGGGCGGCTTTGTCAGGAGCGATTCAAGAGGCGGGGTTGTGGGCACGGGTGGTCCGGTGCGACCGCTGGTGGAAGCGGCGGTTCGTCTGCGCTTCCTTGAGGATGTTCTCACCGATGGCCCGAATCACCTGGGTGCGGTGGGCGGTGTCGTTGACCCAGGCGAACGTGCCGAAGGTCTGGCCGCCGATGGTGGGGCTGCTGAACGTGGTGGCGGTCCGCGGCTGGAAGCTGCGACTGAAGGTCTGCGGATGCTTCGTCCCCGGGAGAGGGCTGAACTTGCCCTGCACGACGGTCGACGTGCGCGTCGTCTGCTGGGTCGCGAAGAAGTCCTGCAGCATCTTCCGAGCCTCGGGGGTCAGCTTGCTGGTGTCGAAGTTCTTGGCCGCCGTCGTGGTGGGCCGGGCGAAGGTCTGCTTCGGCGTGCCCTGGAAGTGCTTGCTGGTCCGGAACGTGTGACCGGGCTGGCGGGCCTTCGTCTGGCGCTCCTCGAAAAAGTGCCGGAGCATGCGCTGCGCATCAGGAGGCAGCTTGCCGTAATCAATCTCGGTGGTCTGTGTCGTCTGCTGGACGACGGGTGTGCAGGTGGGGCGGGGCGCGGGCTTGGCCTCGGCGCCGATGACGGGACCCAGAACAATGCATCCGGCCGCGACGATCATCGAAAGCGTGCGTGACATTGGTATCTCCCTTGTAGACGAATAGACAGGGGATCATTCGGCTGGGTCGGGCCGCGATTGGAGCCCAAAGCGGGCAGCTCAGCCGCTCCGGTTCACTCGCAGCCGCCTGAGATCGGCGCCATCGGCAGAGCCGTCCTAACCCGCACAATCGTCACAGGCGGAACCGCGGCTCGCCGTCGATCAAGCGACCCCGGTGCAACGACCGATAGCAGGGGCATGTCCGAGCCGCGGGACATCGTGGACATCGCTGCGCTTCGTCGCCGACAACTGGCGTCCAAGGTGCAACTTGGACCCCAAGGCAAGCCCTGGCTGGCAGTGTGGTTCCGCTGCTGCCACACCTACGGCCGGATCTACCGCAACCAGGCCGGCACGATGTACGAGGGCCCCTGCCCGCGCTGCGGCTCCAAGGTCCGAGCGCTGATCGGTCCCGGCGGCACCTCGCGCCGCTTCTTCGAAGCTCGCTGAGCCCCCATACACCCCAATCCAACGCGGCGCACGCCCGGCCTGCCTGGCCCGATACAATGCCGGTATGTCACGCGCTTCCTCTCAGTACGACATCGGGCGAGCCACCAACCACTGCGCCGCGACCGGCGAACCCATCGAGCCCGGCGAGACCTACATCGCCTGCCTGGTCGAGAAGGCCGACGATGCGGGCTTCGAGCGGCGAGATTACAAGGCCAGCGCCTGGGAGGCGGGTAAGCGCCCCGAGCGCGTCTTCAGCTTCTGGAAGACCCGGGCCGCCGAGCGCGGCGAAAAGAAGCCCTTTCTCGATGACGAGATCCTGCTCAACCTCTTCGATCGCCTGGTGGACGAGGAAAGCCCCAAGAGGGTCGCCTTTCGCTTCGTCCTGGGGCTCATGCTGATCCGCAAGAAGCTGCTCCGCTTCGACCACAGCGAACGTCGCGGCGAGCAGGAGATCTGGCTGGTTCGCCGCCGAGGCGTCCCCGCCGACCATCCCGCCGAGGATTTGATCAACCCGGAAATGGATGAAGAAGCCGTCAACGGTGTCACGGAGCAGTTGACCGAGATTCTCAGCGGAGACTTGTAAGTCCATGCTGCCCACCCCCGCCCGTTTGCTGCTGTTGCCTGTGCTGCTCGCCCTTGCGGGCTGCAAGCCGACCCCGCAGGCCTTCCCCGCCCCCGAACCGCCCCCCTATACGGAGCTAGCCCAGCGCTACAACGCCCGCCTGGCGACGCTCGACCGGTTCTACTGCCGAACGGTCGTGGGCCTGACCTGGGTGGATGCGGAGGGAGATCGGCACCGCGAGCAGGGCGAGGGGCACCTCCAATTCAAGCGCTACGAGAACTCCGAGGTCCACTGGCAAGGTGAGTTGCGCTCGCCGGCCCGGGTGGCCCTGGACGTGGGCAAGATCGGCAACATCGGCTACTGGCTGGGCTGCGATGCCGAACGCTTCTGGTGGATCGATGTCCAGGAGGAGGACACCGCCTACGTCGCCCACCACGCCAACTTCGGCAAGCCCGGCTGCGACTCGGCCGGCCTGCCCCTGCACCCGATCGAGTTGATCAATCTCCTGGCCCTGAGCAAGCTCAACCCGGGCCTGACGCCGACCAGCCTCCTGCCCAGCCCGGATGAGCCCACCTGGTTGCTCACCCGCGACACGCACTTCGGCCCGGAACGGCTGACGCTCGACAGTTCCTCGCTGGAAGTGCAGCGGGTCGAGCTGCTCGATGTGCTGGGCGAGCCGGTCGTGGTGGCGGAACTGACCGAGTACCAGCCTGTGGAGATCACGGACCTGGCGCCGCCGCTCTGGCCGCGCCTGCCTCGGCGAGTGATCATTCAGCAGACGGATGGCAGCCTGGAAGTGACGCTCACCCTCAGCGAGCCGTTTGACGCCCGCAAGGACTCCCGCAAGCTCCGTGACACCGCCTTCACCTTCGAGACGGTGGCCCGCGGGCTCGGCGTGCGGCAGGTGGTTCAGCTTGACGCCGACTGTCTGCTGGAAGGCGACTCGCCCTCCGGGTCGGCTCCGGGGGCAGGTTCCCCCTGAGGCGGTATCATCGCGGGCCTGATGCGGAACCCCTCTCGACCACTGTGCCTGCTGCTGGCCTTGCTCCTTGTCGGTCTCACGAGCGAGTCGCTCTCTGGCCAGATGATGGGGGCGACGGATGGCGGGCACGGCTGGCTCATCCTGCCGCGCGGCGAGCACTTTGAGGTGTACCAGCACGCCCCGGGGGATGGCTGGCGGGCCTGGCGGCGCAGCGACGGCTTGCTGTACTCGCTGCCCGAGCGGGCTGCCTGTTTCGCCGCCGAGGCCGGCCGATCCGAACTGACCATCGTCTTCGCCCCGAGCGCCCAGCCGGGCCAGCGTGATGTTCGGCGCAAAGAGGCGGTGCTGCACGAGTTGTCGAAACGGTGGACCTGGCAGCCGGCGAATCGCCTGCGGGTCCTGCCCTCGCTTCCTGGGGACAGTCAACTGCGGGGGCTGGTCGCCGATGCCGAGGGGGTGATCCATGTTCTGCTCCAGGGCCAGTCGCTGAGCGTGGCGCGGCCGACCCCGCGCCGGGAAGCAGACGAAGAGACCGGTCGCACCGACCCCGCCGACTCCCCGCCTGGGGCGGCAGCGGACTCGGCCGATGGCGAGACGGAGCAGCGCGAGATTGACCCCGGGCTGCGGCTCGTCGGGCCGGCGACGCGGCTGCTGCGGCTCGATGACGGGGGCTGGACCGAACGGGCCCTGCCCGACGCCGTCGAGGCCAGGGACCAAGCGGCCTGGCGCCTGCTGCGGACGCCAACCGGGGTGGCCCTCCTGGCGCGCCGGGCGGGAGAAGCGGAGGCGACTCTCTTCGAAACCACTGAGGATGAGGCCTGGCAGGAGATGACCCTGCCCCTGCCCTTGGACGAGATTGCCGTGGCCGGCTGGAGCGACGGCGGGCTGGTGCTGGGCCGGCGCATCGTTGAACCCAGCATTCGCCCCGACCGGGCCCCGACCCTCATCCTGGAGCTGATCAGGGGTGGTCAAGCCCTTCTCATCAGGCAGGTCAAGGAAGTCGAGGAGCAGGCCCTCGTGTGCTTTGCCGCTCCCGATGTGCTGATCGTCAGCGACAGCGGCGAACTGCAGCCGAGGATTCGCGTGGTGGAGTTGGCGACGGGCCGGCTGCGCGAGGACGGGCCCTTCGGCGAGCCGCCGGTCTTGACGCAGCGGAGCCTGCAGCCGCTCCTGGTGGTGTTTGCCCTGCTGGTGGCGGCGGTCTCGATGGTGGTCTTCAAGCCCGAGCCGGGCGCGGTGCCGGTGCTCCTGGGAAGCGAAACCGAGCCCGGCGACATTGCCGGCCGCTTCCTGGCGTTCCTGGTCGACCTCTTGCCCACGGTGATCGTCGTCGGCCTGGTCACCGGGTCCTCGCTCACCGACAGCCTGGATGCGGTGCGCTCGGTGGTCCTCTTCCAGGCGACCGCGGAGACGCTGCCTCTGGCCCTGGCGATCATGATCCTGACGCTGCTGCACCAGGGCGTCTGCGAGTGGCTGACGGGCCGCTCCCTGGGCAAGTTGGTGGCGGGGCTGGTGGTGCTTGACGCTCTGGACGGCAAGCTGAGCTTCCGGCAGGTCGTGGTGCGCAACGCCATGAAATTCGTCCTGCTGCTCTTCCCGATCCTGCTCTTGCTGGCCATCGGCAGCCCCTGGCGCCAGCACCTGGGCGACATGGCCGGCCGAACCGTGGTGGCGGGTCGGCGGCCGGTGGAGGAGGCCGACGGCTAAGCCTCGGGGGCCTTCAACCGGCAGGATTTGCGCTGTTTCCAGCGATTCGATTGCAGGTGGGCCGGAATCGTGCCCGATAACAAGGGGGAGATGACGACCGCGTTGCGCCCGCAGCGATCGGCCGGGGTTGTCCGCGTGCTCGGACCCGCCGCCCCGCCGGAGGACAGGAGTCCGCACGCTGGAGCGCCCGACAGGTGAAGCCGTGCCCGACCAAACCGCCGCCCAACCCGAGCTGGACGAAAACGAGCCGAACGCTACGTCGGCCGACGATCCGACGTCCGGGGAAGACGAGACCGGGCGCGCCGGGAAGGAAGCCGGCGCGGGCCAGGGCCCCCTCTGGCAGATTCCCCTGCTGGCGGCCTCGGTCATCATGCTCGCGGCCGGCTTGTACCTCTCGGTGCAGTCGGCTCCCGGGCCTGACTTCGACGGGGCCTTGGATAGCATCGAGTTCCACCTCCGGGCTGGCGACTACGAGCAGTGGCAGTCGGCCATCGAGGACCTGGCCCCCCACCTGCCGCAGGCGACGCGGGCGGAGCAAGTGGCGCGGTTCTACCTGCTTAAAGGCGATGGCATCCACCAGAAGCAGCACGACCGGGGCATCGAGTTACCGGAGTACAGCCAACTCGTCATCGAGGCCTACGAGCACGCCAGCCAGGAACTCAGCGGCTCGCTGGGCGGATCTCGGCACGCCAACCTGGCCGAGGCGTACCTGGCCGTCGGGCGCACCGATGACGCCATCGGCTTGGCGGACGGCCTGCCGGAGTCGCATGCCGACCGCCGGCACACCATCTACCAGAAGCTGATCGACCGGCGGCTCAGCGGCAGCCACCCGGATTACGACGGGGGCATCCAGCTCCTGGATCGGCTGCTCAAGGACCCCGCTCTGCCGGCGGAGGTGCGGACCTGGGCCTTCGGGCGGCGGGCGGAGACGCTGCTCGACCAGGGGTACGCCGAGCAGGCGATGGCCCTGCTCTTGCGCGACATCCAGCGGGTGGAGAGCGAGGACGCGACCAACCTGGGCGAGTTGCTCGCCTTGCTCGGACGGGCCTACTTCGAATACGGGGATCACGACGCCGCCGACAAGTACTTGCGCCGGGCCCAGGAACGGCTCGACGACAACTCCCCCGCCTATCCCCGGGTGCTGGTCTACCTGGCCCGGCTGGACCAGGCGGCGGGCGAGATCATCGACGCCCGGGACGCCTACACCATCGTCATGCGCGACTACGGCGGGGCCGACGCCTACGACGCCGCCCTCCTCGGCCGCGCCGAGACCAACGCCGCCATGCAACTGCACGACGAAGCCCTGGCCGACTACCGCCAGCTCATCAGTCGCCAGCAGTTGCAGGCCAGGGGCCCGCGCCAGGTCAATCGATACGCCATCCTCGAGAGCATGACGACCGAGCATCGCCGGCGCGTGGTCGAGGAAGACTTCGAGCGCGCCTTGGAACTCGCGGAACTCTCCCAGGAACTCTTCATCGGCGAGGAGATTCCCGAGGAAGTGCTGCTCATCGTCGCCGACTCGCATCGCGCTCGCGCCGAACACCTGCTGCGCCAAGCCGTGGGCGAGACCGGTGAGCCCGACCGCATGTTGCTCGTGGAAGCGCCCCTGCGACGGACGATTCGCCGACACTTCTCCCTGGCCGGCGACGCCTACGTCCGGCACGCGCGCCGCATGACGCTGGAGAACAACTTCGCCTACGGCGAATCTCTCTGGCTGGCGGCGAACTCCTACGATCGAGCCGGCGATCACCGGGAGGCCATCGACGCCTTTCAGGAGTACCTGCAGTCGCGCGACAGCGACGTCCGCGAGCCCGCCGCCCGCTATCGGCTGGGCCGGCTCTACCAGGCGCGCGGCGACTACGACAAGGCGAGGGCCTTCTTCGAGGAGCTCATCTCCGGCAAGCATCGCACCTCGCAGGAAGCGCGGGCGAGCTACGTTCCCCTGGCCCAGTGTCTCCTCCAAGTCGACGCCGAAAAGAACTACGAAGCCGCGGAGCGCTCCCTGCTCTTCGTTCTCGAAGGCGTGGAGCTCAGCCCGGAGGCGAGCGAGTTTCGCGACGCCTTGATTGAACTGGGAATCATGTACTTCCGGGCCCAGAACTACGCCCGGGCGGTGGAGCGGCTGGAGGAGTCCGTCAGCCGCTATCCCGACCTGCCCCGGACCTTGGAACTCAAGTTCAAGCTCGCGGAGAGCTACCGCCTGGAGGCGAGCCGCATCACCGAGGAACTCGAAATGGCCATGCGGCAGAGCGAGCGCGCCAGCCTGGAAGCGTCGCGCGCCAGTCACCTGCTGCGGGCCGGTGAGCTCTATGACGAAGTGCGCGAGACACTCGCCGACCGTGATCCGCGCCGATTGACGACTCTTGACGCCGTGATGCTGCGCGAGGCGTACTTCTATAAGAGCGATTGCCTCTATGACCTGGGCGAGTACGACCAGGCGATCGAGGAATACAACATCGCCATCGGACACTACGGCGATCATCCGGCGTCGCTCTTCGCTTCCGTGCAGAAGGTGAACGCCTACGTGGCCCTGGGCCGGTACAAGGACGCGCGCACCGCTCATCAGTCGGCCCGCCTGCGCCTGCGGGCCTTGACCGATGATGATTTTAAGAAGCCGGAATACAACCTGATGACCCGCCGGCAGTGGGAAGACTGGCTCGACTCCATCATGTTGATTGAGGATCGCACCCAAGCCACCGCCCCGGGCGGATGATTCGTTCTTGAGAGGGCGGCGGAGACCGCCTAAGAGAGGTCATGGATGACGACGTACAACGCAACCCCGAACGCGGCTCTGCCCCTGGAACCTCCCCAGCGCGTCCTGGCGCTGATGCAACGGCAAGACGATCTTGCCCGTCGCTTACTCGTGCTTGCCGAACAACAACAGGGGTACTATCACGCGGAGAACGCCGCGGAGCTCTTGGAGCATATGAAGCGGCGGCAGCATGTGGTCGACGACATTCGCCGGGGCCAGGAAGAGCTGTCCAAGCTGGCGCCGGACGAAGCGGAACTTGAAACGCTCTTCCAGGAACAACAACTGGAAGAGTACAAGGACCTGCGCGACGCCCTGGCGGACCATCTCGCCCGCATCGCGCATCTCGACAAGCAGGGACAGGTGATCGTCCGCAAGATGCGCGATGAAGTTGCGGCCCGCCTGGGACAGGTCGCCGCCGGCCAGGGCGCCGTCGCCGGCTACGGCCGCAACCAGAACATTAACATCGCTCGCAACCGTTACACCGACAGGAGCGCTTGATCGTGCCACGCACGCCCGCGGAAGTTCTCTTGCGCCGCGAGACGCCGGTCGAAGTAGAGCCCGGGGCGGCAAGTCCGCCCACGCCCAAGGTCGCGCAGTTGAGCGAGACGGATCTGGCGGAGTTGCTTACGGCGTTCAATGCCGTGACGGCCCGGGTGCAGCGCAGCCACGATGCCCTGACCGAGGAAGTCGCCCAGCTTCAGAGCGAACTCGGCCAGGCGAATGAACAACTGCGGCGCAGCGAACGACTGGCGGCGATCGGACACATGGCGGCGGGCATCGCCCACGAGATACGCAATCCGCTCGCGTCAATCCAACTGTACGGCGAGATTCTCGAGAAGGATCTGGCCGGCGACGAGTCACTCCAGCCGCTGGCGACGAAGATCTGCGCCGCAGTGCGCGGCCTCGACGCCATCGTGCGCGATGTCCTGACCTTTGCCCGCGAGATCAAGGTTCGGCCGACCGAGTTGGGAGTTGCCGAGACCCTCGCGGCGTCGCTGGCGGACTGCCGGGGATTGCTGCAGGAAACCAGGGTCGCGGTCGCGCCGCTGCAGATAACGCCTGCGAATTGCAGCGTAGTCGCCGACGGCTCGCTCTTGCGCGTGGTCTTCAGCAACATCATCCGCAACGCCGCCGAGGCAATGGCGGAAATGCCCAGCGGCGCCGAGCGCCAGCGCTTCCTGGAAGTCCGCGCTGAGCACGAGCAGGCGAGTCAAGGCGAAGGAGCGATCGTGGTGCGCTTCCTGGATCGCGGCCCGGGCGTGTCGCCGGAGGTGCGCGAGCGATTGTGCAACCCCTTCTTCACCACCCGGGCAGCGGGGACGGGGTTGGGTCTGGCGATCGTGCATCGCATCCTGGAGGCGCACGGGGCTGCCCTCGACGTGCGCTCGCGCGCGGATGACCTTGGGGGCGCGGAGTTCATTATCACGCTTCCCAGGGACGGGACGCTGAGCCGAGATGTGGAGACGCACGGATGAGTCGAGTTCTAGTCGTTGATGACAAAGAGATGATGCGCGACAGCGTCGCCACGACCTTGCAACGCGCGGGCATGACCGTGGTGACGGCGGCGAGCGCCGACGCCGCCGTCGGCATGTTGCCCAAGCATCGACCCGACGCCGTGGTCACCGATCTGCGCATGCCCGGGACCGATGGCCTGGGGCTGCTCGGGAAGATCAAGAGCTTCGACGAGTCGCTGCCGGTCGTGCTCATGACGGCCTACGGCACGGTCGACACCGCCGTCGAGGCAATGAAACTCGGCGCTTTCGACTACATCACCAAACCCTTCGAGGGCGATGAGCTCATCATCACCGTCAAGCGGGCCCTGCAGCACACGCAACTGCTGAAGGAGAATGCCGTCCTTCGTTCGCAGACGGAATCCATCGCGAGCGGCAGCGCCGGCGTCGAGGAGGGCCTCGGACTTCATCGACTCATCGGTTCCAGCAACGTCATGCGCACGCTGCGCGAGGAGATCGCCGCCATCGCCCGCTCGAACGGCACGGTCCTCGTCTGCGGCGAGTCGGGAACGGGCAAAGAACTCGTCTCGCACGCCATCCACGAAGCCTCGCTGCGCGGCGAGCAGACCTACCTGGCGGTCAACTGCGCCGCCCTGAGCGCCAGCCTGCTCGAGTCGGAACTCTTCGGTCACGAGCGCGGAGCCTTCACCGGCGCGGACCAGTTGCGCAAGGGTCGGTTTGAGCTCGCGGATGGCGGCTCGCTCCTGCTCGATGAGATCAGCGAGATCGCCCCGCATCTGCAAGCGAAGCTGCTGCGGGTGCTGCAGGAGTCGTCCTTCGAGCGGGTGGGGTCGAGCATGACTCAGAACGTGGATGTGCGGGTCATCGCCACCACCAATCGCGAGCTATTGGAGTGCGTGCAGACCGGGGGCTTTCGTCAGGACCTGTACTTCCGGCTGACCGTGCTGCCCATCCGCGTGCCGCCGCTGCGCGAACGGCTGGAGGATGTCCCGGATCTGGCCCGGCATTTCCTGCACGGCGTGGCGAAGCGCGACGGCACGGCCCTCAAGCAGATGAGCGATAGCGCGCTTGCTGCCCTGCAGGAGTACTTCTGGCCGGGCAACGTGCGGGAGTTGCAGAACATCTGTGAGCGAGCCCACGTGCTTAGTCCCGCAGAGACGATTGAAGCAACGCTGGTTCGACCCTGGCTGCAATTCGGCGGCTCCGTAGCGGCACCGGCCGCTGACGCCGCGCCGATGACCTGGGGGACGACAAGGGTGGAGCCCAAGCAACTACCCGAAGTCGGGGCGGCGGCACTTCACGCGAACGGGAATGCCGTCCCCGCGGAGCCGATGACGCCCGAGGTGCACATCGTGGTCGAGGAAGATCCGGTTCGCCCGCTCGAGGAGATCGAGCGAGACGCGGTCGTGGCGGCCCTGCTGGAGTTCGGCGGACACCGCCAGAAGACCGCAGAAGCGCTCGGCATCGGCGTCCGCACGCTGGGCCTAAAGCTGAAGAAGTGGAAACAGCTCGAGCTGGTGGCCCAGGATCTGTAGGGCGCTTGCGTCTCGTTTTCTGTTCGGCGTCATTCCCACGAAGGTGGGAATCCAGTTCGCGCCGGGCGCCCTCGAACACTCGCCTGGATGCCAGCCTGCCTGTGGGGGTATGACGACCTCGGCGCGAGCGCAGAATCTGCGCGTGGGAAGGCCCGCCGGGCTCATCGATCGCATTGCCTGCGCGAGCCGCCGCGTCCTCGCGAGCGGTGGTTTGTCGCCGAGTTGGTATGGCGAGCCCCACAGGCCGCTGGCGTGGACGCCGCGGCTCGCGCAGCCCATCTCGAATCTACCCCCACGTCCCCCGGCCCGGCGTTTGCTTCATCTTCCGCGGCTGACTGTTTCACGATCGAAACCGGCAACTTTTGCGCGGAGGAGCGCGCTCGCATGATCACCGGCGTCACCGACATTGGATCCATCCCCGCTCTGGAGCGAACGCTTCAGTTCACCGGTGCGCGCCATCGCCTGATCCTGCACAACATCGCCAACTTCGACACCCCCAGCTACCAGCCTCAGGACGTCGATCCCCGGCAGTTCCAGGCGGCTTTGTCGGCGGCGGTCGAGGCCCGTCGGGCGGAGGGACGCCGCACCGGCCCGCTCCAACTCAAGGACAGCCGCCAGATTCAGTTCGGCGAGCGGCTGGGCCTCAGCCCGCGCACCTCGAGCGGCAACATCCTCTTCCACGATCGCAACAACCGCGACCTCGAACGCACCATGCAAGGGCTGGCGGAGAACGCCATGGCCTTCCGGGCGGCAGCGGATATGTACCGCAGCCGCATGAACTTAGTGAAGACCGCCATCAGCGAGAGAATCGCTTGAGCCCGGTCCCGTAGGAATCGCCCATGTTCGGTTCGCTCGACATCTCGACCTCGGCCCTGATCGCCAACCGCACCCGCCAGGAAGTGGCGGCGGCGAACATCGCCAACGCCCAGACACTGGAGAACGCCCAGGGCGAGTACGAGCCCTTCCGCCGGCGCTTCGCGGTGCTGGCGGCGGGGGACGGGCAGGGCGGCGCGGGCGTGCACGTGCGCTCCGTCGAGGTGGATCAGGGACCGCTGACGCCAAAGTACGAGCCGGGCTCGCCTTACGCCAACGAGCAGGGGTACGTGGACTACCCCAACGTCCAGACGATCATCGAACGGATGAACGCCATGGAGGCCAGCCGGGCATATGAGGCAAATATCACAGCCATCGAAGCGACCAAGTCGATGATGTCCGCAGCGCTTCGTATCATCGCCTGATGAGCGCTGCGCTCTCGGAGAGCACGCATGACGGATCCCATAGGACTGATTGGCTCCTCTTCGGTCGGCCCGGTGCAGAAGCCGGCCGCGACCCAGCCTGTCGACCCCAACGCTCCGGGTTTCAAGGACTTCCTGATCGAGAACCTCAAGCAGGTCAGCGAGTTGCAGGATGATGCGGAACAGGGCATCGAGGATCTGATGACCGGCAAGCGCGACGACATCGAGGCCGTCATGTCGAACGTAGAAAAAGCGGATACGACCTTCCGCATGCTTCTCCAGGTGCGCAACAAGGTAATGCAGGCATATGACGAGTTGAATCAGGTGCGAGTCTGACCCGCCCGGCGTCAGGCCTGGATGCGAAGGAGTCGCGTCCGGTCTGATTGCTTCCCGCGGTTCCCGATGGCATGGAGGCCGAATCGGTGGACGCTCTCCGCAGAACACTGCAGAAGATCTCTCAATTCCTGGGGGGCATGACCGCCACGCAGAAGCTGCTCATTGCCAGCCTCATGGTGGTGACGCTCATGGCGCTGTTCCTGGTCAGCCAGTACGCCGCCACCCCCAAGCTGGTGCCGGTGCTGACCGGGGTGTCGGCCGCGGACCAGTCGGCGGCGGCCCAGGTGCTGGATCGTCTGCAGGTGGAGTACAAGCTGGTGAACGGGGCGCCCCAGGTCTCGCCGGAGCGCCGAGCCGCGGTCTATGCCCAACTGGGCCAGGAGGGGGCCCTGCCCGCGGACGCCTCCGAGTCGTTCGACGATCTCGTGGACAAGCTCAGCCCCTGGAACACCGCCAGCCAGAACGAAGCCATCCTGCTCGGGCATCGGCAGCGAACGCTGGAGCACACGATCGGCTTGATGACGGGCGTCCAGCGGGCCAAGGTGCTCATCGACGTGCCCAAGGCCATGGGGCTGGGGTCCGGCTTCAAGAAGCCCACCGCCTCCGTGACCGTCTTCATGAACGGCGGCTCGACGGTGAGCCAGAAGTTCGCCAACGCCATCGCCTCCACGGTGGCCGGCTCCATCTCGGGGCTGGATGTGAGCAACGTCCGCATCATCGACGGTTCGAGCAACAAGTACTTCGTGGTGCGCGACGACGATGTGGCGGCGGGCGGCGACTACCTGGAGATGCAACTCAAGAACGAGAAGGCCACCCGCGAAAAGCTGCTCAGCGTCTTTAGCCAGTTCATCCCCGACGTGCGCATCGCCGTCACCGCCGTCATCGACGCCAGCGCCGAGCAGATCGAAAGCACGAAGTACCTGCAGGAAGGCAAGGGATCGGTCAGTCCTCTCACCACCAAGGAGAAGACGACCAGCACCACCCAGGGGGCGGCGAACGGCGGGGAGGCGGGCGCCAACCCCAACACCGGCCTCGACATCAGCAGCGGTGGGGCGGGCGGCGGGGAGACGCACCGCAGCGAGGAGTCCAAGGAGACCTACGATCCGCATGTGGGCGTGGATCAGACACGCAGCTTCGAGGTCGCCTGGAAGCCCGAGCGGCTGACCGTCGCCATCAACGTGCCGCGCGAGTACATCGCCCGAATCTGGTCACTGGAGAATCCGGAGAGCACGGACGCGCCCTCGAATGCCGACCTGGAACCCGTTGCCCAGGTGCAGCTCGACAAGATCAAAACGCAGGCCGCGACCCTGATCGTCACTTCCAAGGACGAAGCGGACGTCTCCGACAATGTGCACGTCTCCATGATCCCCGTGCCGCTCGCCTACCCGATGGGCGGCGAAGGAGGCGTGGGGACGGGCGGCGGCGGCGGTGCGGGCGGTGGCGGCGGCGTGGTCTCGATGCTGCTCGCCGGCGGCATGCTCAAGAACGTCGCCTTGGGCGGCATGGCGGCGGTGTCGCTCCTGCTCATGTTCATGATGGTCCGTAAGGCCAGCAAACCCGGGGAACTGCCCACCGCCGAGGAACTCGTCGGCATCCCGCCGGCGCTGGTCTCGGAAGACGACGAGATGGTGGGCGAGGCGGTGGATGCGACTCCGACGCTGGCGGGTTTGGAGTTGGACGACGACGAAGTACGGGAGGCGAAGCTTGTGGAACAGGTGGACGACTTGATCCAGGAAGAGCCGGACAGCGTCGTGGCGCTCATCAATCGCTGGATCGAGACCAGTCCTTAAGGCAAGGTAGGCGGTATGGCCAAGAACCAGCAGCGCACAACTCGACTCCCCGAATCACCGCAGGATCTCTCCGGCCCCTTGAAGGCGGCGATCCTGCTGCTGACGCTCTCTCCCGAGGCGGGCAGCCAGATCCTCGCCAAACTGGACGAGAAGATCGTGGAGGAGGTCACCCGCGAGTTGGCCTCGCTGGGCGAGGTGCCCGTGGAGTATCGGCGCTTCGTCATCGACGACTTCTACAACCTGGTGATGGCCAGCCAGTACGCCCGGATCGGCGGCCTGGACTATGCCAAGCAACTACTCAAGGAAGCCCTCGATCCCAAGCAGGCGGACAGGATCCTCTCGCAGATTCAGACGCAGGTGCAGCGCACGCCCTTCTCCTTCCTGCAGAAGGCGGAGAGCGAGAGCTTGATGACCTTCATCCAGGAGGAGCACCCGCAGACCATCGCTCTGATCGTCTGCCATCTACCCCATCACAAGGCCGCCGAGATCGTCATGGGCCTGCCCTTGCAGAAGCAGTTGGAGGTGGTCAAGCGCATCGCCAACATGGAGCAGACCAACCCCGAGGTGATCGCGGAAGTCGAGAAGGGGCTGGAATCGCGACTCTCCAGCATGCTGCTGCAATCCATGGAGCGAACCGGCGGCGTGCCCACCGTGGCGGAGATCCTCAACATCGCGGATCGTTCCACCGAAAAAGCCATCATGGAAGGCTTGGAAGCGGAAGATCCGGATCTCGTGGAGAACATCCGGCGACTCATGTTCGTCTTCGAGGACATCATGCTCGTCGACGACAAGGGCATCCAGGCGGTGCTCAAGGAAGTCGACAACGACGAACTCAGCCTGGCGCTCAAGACGGCTTCCGAAGACCTGCAGGAGAAGATCTTCAGCAACATGTCGACGCGGGCCTCGCAGCTCATCAAGGAAGACATGGAGTACATGGGCCCGGTTCGCGTCAGCGACGTCGAGGCCTCGCAGCAGCGCATCGTCGATATCGTGCGCCGCCTGGAGGACGCCGGCGAACTCATCATCACCGGCCGGGGCGAGAAGGACCTGATCGTCTAGGAACGGATGCCTCATGCCGCTCGTCAAGAAAGCCCAAGCCGAAACGTCCGTCCGCTCCGCCATCGTGCTGGACCTGGGCGACTTGCGCCGCGAGGCCGAGCGCATCAAGGCCGAGGCGGCGACGCAGGCCCGGGCCCTGATCGAGGCCGGGCGCCGCAAGGCGGCCCAGCTCACAGAGGGAGCCGAGGAGCGCGGCTACGAAGTGGGCCTGAAGAAGGGGCAAAAAGAAGGCTACGAGGCGGGGCTGGAGAAGGGCGAATCCCAAGCGCGGGCAGAGGCGAGCCGGGAGTACGCCGATCTGGCCCAGCGCTGGGACGAGGCCCTGGCCAGCTTCGATGCGAGCCGCACCGACCTGCTGGTGCAGGCGCGCGAGGATGTGCTGCGGCTGGCGCTGCGGCTGGCCGAGCGCGTGGTGCGGACGGCGGTGGAACTGACCCCGGATTGCGCCGCCCAGCAAGCCGCCAAGGCGATCGAGATGATCACCGAGGCGACGCGCCTGCGCATCTTGACGCATCCGGACGACCTGCAACACCTGCGCGAAGTCCTCCCCGATCTGGAACGGCGGGCCCGGGACGGCAGCAACATCGAACTGCAGACCAGCGACAAGGTCGGGCGCGGCGGCTGCCTCCTGCGGCACGGCAAAGGCGAGATCGACGCCACCATCGAGACACAACTGGAACGCCTCATCGAGCGCCTCTTCCCCACGGAAACGCCAGGCCCCGTCGACGCCGGCGAGGACCATGAGGCATGACCGCCCTCGCCGCCGAGATCGAAGCGCTCGAGTCCATTGAACCGCTGGAGATTCGGGGCCGCATCGAGACGGTGCGCGGCTTGTCCGTCCTGGTCAGCGATCTGCCCCTGCCCGTGGGGGCGACGGTGCGGGTGCGGGCCGCCGGCGGGCCGGTCTCCGGTGAGGTGGTTGGCTTCGACGAGGGCCGCACCATCGTCATGATGCACGCCTCCGCCGCCGGCATTCGGGAAGGCGATGTCACCATCGGCGAGGAGCTCTTCCAGACGGTGCGCGTGGGGCCGGACCTGATCGGGCGGGTGGTGAACGGTTTCATGGAGCCGATCGACGGCGGCCGACCCCTGCGGGCGGGAGGCCGTCGGCCGCTGCTCCCCGCGCCGCTCGCGCCGCTCAAGCGCCGCCTCATCGCCGAGCCCCTGGCGACGGGCGTTCGCGTCATCGACACCATGGCGACATTCGGCAAGGGGCAACGCATGGGGATTTTCGCCGGGCCCGGTATCGGCAAATCCATGCTGCTCGCCTCCATCGCCCGAGGCACCACCGCGGATGTGAACGTCATTGCCATGGTCGGTGAGCGCGGCCGCGAGGTTCGTGACTTCGTCGAGCGCACCCTGGGCAAAGACGGCCTGTCCCGCAGCGTCGTGGTGGTGGCGACGAGCGATGAGTCGCCCCTCTTGCGCGTGCGCGCCACCTTCGCCGCCTGCAGCATCGCGGAGCACTTCCGCCAGGAAGGGCGAGATGTGCTCTTCATGATGGACTCGGTCACCCGCTTCGCCCAGGCGCAGCGGCAGATCGGCTTGTCGGTGGGAGAGCCGCCGGCGACGAAGGGATACACGCCGAGCGTCTTCGCCAACCTGCCCCTGCTGCTGGAGCGGGCCGGGGCGGTCGAGGGCGAGGGCAGTATCACCGGCGTCTACACCGTGCTGGTCGAAGGCGACGACCTGACCGAGCCGATCTCCGATGCCGCCCGCGGCGTGCTGGACGGACACCTCATCCTCTCGCGCAAGCTGGCGGACCGCGGCCACTTTCCCGCCGTCGACGTGCTCGGCTCGATCAGTCGTGTCGCTGACGATGTCTGTTCGCCGGCGCAGAACCAGGCGCGGCGGAAGCTGATTCAGTTGACGGCGGCCTACGACGAGATCGCCGACCTGGTGCAGATCGGCGCTTATGCGCGGGGCAGCAGCGTCCAGAGCGATGCCGCCATCGACCTGCGCCCAAGCCTGAATGCGTTCCTGCAGCAACACTTTCGCGACACCACTTCCTTCGAGGAGTCGGTGCGGTTGCTCTTGCAGGTCGAGCAGGAGGCGGACAAGCTCTTGGCTCGAGGCGCCGCGAAGTAGCGCCCCTGATGGAGATTTGACCCGTGGCGAAATTCGCCTTTCGACTGGAAGTCCTCCTCAAGCAGCGCCGGCGCCAACAGCGTCACAAGCAGCTTGCTGTCGCCGAAATCGAGCAGGAGCGCCTCGGCCTGGAAGCAGAACTCCGCCGGCAACAGGGACAGCTCGAGGCCTGCCGGGGAGAGGTGCGCTCGCTGCTGCACACCGTGGATGGCGGTCCCGTGGTGGTGGCGGCGGACCAGCTCCGGCGAGGCGCTGCCGTCGCCGTCGCCGCCGACCGAGCCGCCCGCACCCTGGCGATCCAGTTGGCGGGGGTGCATCGTCGGCTGAGCCGGGCTCGTGAAGAGCTGCGCCTGGCGGACATCCGCCTCAAGGCCGTTCAGCAGCTAAAGCAGACGCAGTACGAGCGATTCCTGGCCAAGCAGAAGAAGCGTGAGGCCGATGAAATGGACGAGCTGGCCGTGATGCGGGCCGGCCGAACGAACGGGACCATGCCATGAAAACCATCGCCGCCGCCCTCTCCGCCATCGCCATCGTGAATCTGCTGGCCCTGCTCCTGGCGGGGGGCTGGCTTTGGCAGAGCGATCGTCTCTCGCGCCAGCGGGTGGCGGCGGTGCGGGAACTGTTTACCGCGACCAACGCCGAGGAGGCCGCCCAGGCCGAGGAAGTCGCCGCCCAGGCCGAGCAGGAGGAACGGCTCGCCGCCGAGGAACGGAAACAGAATCGCCCGCCCCTGACCGCCGACGAACAACTCGCCACCATGAGCTACACCAGCGAGCAGGCGGAACTCAACATCGCCCGGACCAAGCAGGAACTCGAGATTCTGCGAAGAACGCTCGACAACGAGCGGACCGCCCTTCTCAGGCAGCGCCAGAAGCTGGAAGAGGATGAGCTCGATTTTGAGCAGCGGCAGGAGGACCTGCGCCTGGCCCGGGAGTCGGACCAGTTCGAGAAGGCGCTCAGCCTGTACCAGGGCCTCGACGCCGCCGCAGTCAAGAACATCTGGATGACGCTCATTCAGAGCGGCCAGACGGACCAGGTGGTGAGCTACCTCGGGGCGATGCAGGCGCGGAAGGCCACCGAGGTCGTCGCGGAATTCGAGAAGGAAGATCCGACGCTGGCAGCCGACTTGCTGGAACGCCTCAGGACGCACGGCTTCTCCGTGGCGTCGTCTGAGGATGGCTGATGACCGCAGCGAGCGTCAATCTCCAAGGCACCGAACCCGCCAACGCGCAAGAAGGGCTGCGCTCCCAGGTTAGAGCCTGGGCCGATCAGCGCTTGGGGGACGCGGACGTCTTCGACGCCATCTTCTCACGTTCCCTTGACAGCACCGAACGGCGCTTCTTGACGCCGCTTTCTGCGCGAGGCGGCTCGGCGGAGGCGCAAATTTCACCGCTGGGGCCGCCAGCCGCCGAGCGCCTGGCTGCGAGTGCCCAGAACCGCACTTCCGCCACGAATCTGCTGGGCGAGCGCGATGTGCACGCTCGCCAGGCCGCCGGGGCGGATCGGCCGCGACTCAGTGAGCACCTCGCCGACGCCCACCGCAGGCAGGTGGAGCGGGGCACGACCGAATCGACTCCCGCCGAGCCGGCCGGCACCAGCGCCGCGGCCGAGGCGGGGCGGATGGGCCCGGCCAAAACCGCTGAACGTGCCACGACTTCCAGCCAGCAGGAGCAGGCCGCCTCCGCCCGCAACGAGGCCGGCGGCCGCGGCCCCAACGCCGGACCAAGCACCGGCTCCACGAACACCAACGGCAGCAGCAACGACCGCAGCGCCGGTCCGCAGACGAACTCACAGGGCAATGCCGCCGCCACCCAGGCGCCGGGGCAGCCGGCCAACGCCTCTGGCAGCACCGGTAGTGCAGCGGTCGGGCGGGCCGGGGCCGTGGCGCCGGTCGGCAGCGCCCCCGCGGGCAGTTCGGCGAACTCCGGCAGCAGCCAGAATTCGGCCCTGAACTTCGGCCAGGCCCTGCAAGGCGCCAAGGGATCGAACGCCGCCGGCAAGACGGCCGCCGCCACCCGCAGCGACACCATGCAGCGCCTCGTCGATGTTGACAGCAAGTCACTCGTGCAAGGCGTGTCGCGCGGCTTGTTCGCCGCCGTCAAGCAGAACGGCGGGTCCCTGACGATGCGGCTGCACCCCTCCAGCTTGGGACAGCTCAAGATCGAGATGTCGATACAAGGCAACAACGTCAGCGCCGACATCACCACCACCACCGAGCAGGCTCAGCAACTTCTGGCGGACAGCCTGGCGGCTCTGCGCTCGGCCTTGGAGTCCAAGGGGCTGACGGTGACGCAACTGAACGTGAACCACTCGCCACCGACCACCGCGGCGACTCAGGCGCCGCATTCCAGCCAGCCGGGCGCTGAGCAGGATGGAAGCAACCCCCACGACCCCCAAAGCGCTCTGGATTCCCGGCAGGGATCGGGCCCTGAGGACGGGGGGCACGGCGGAGAGAGAGATGAGCAAAGCGAGCTGCAGGGAGGCGGCTCGTTCACCTGGCACATCCCTGTGCCGGATCTGGGCGCGGAGCGCACACAACGAATCTACGATGGCTACCTGGTTTCAGCGCTGAACCTCCTGGCTTAGGCCGGGCGGGCAGACGCGGGAGATGAACCATGGATGTTAGCGCTACGACAGGCGTCGGCGCCGGGACGCCGCTCGCCTCGACCAACAGCTTCTCGGATCTGTCCAGTGAAGAGTTCCTGCAGATCATGTTCACGGAGCTGACCAACCAGGATCCGCTGGAGCCGCAGGATACCACGGCCCTGATGCAGCAGATCCAGTCGCTGCGGCAGATCGAGTCGGACCTGAGCATGCAGGACACGCTCGCCGAGGTGGCGGACTCGACCCTGAAAAGCACCCAGGCCCTCGCCGATCTGCAGGCGGGCTTCGGCACGATCATGACGCAAAGCCAGATCGCTTCGGCCGGCTCGATGATCGGTCGGGACGTCTCGGGCATGGGCACGGACGGCTCCTTCCAGGACGGCGTCGTCGAGTCCGTGCGCATCAGCGGCGATGACATCTCGCTGACGCTCGAGGACGGCGCCTCAATCCCGCTCGCCAACCTGATCCGCGTGCGCTAAGCCGAGCGAGGTCCCCCATGGCAGACGCAGGCAACACCATCGGACGCTTAGATTCGCTGCTCCCCGCGGAAGCGCCCCTGGCGCGGGCGGTGGAGGCGGCGCTTCGGCCCAGCAGCGCCAGCTTCGCCGACCTCTTGCAACTGGCCCAGGCCGGGCAAGTGGCGAGCGATCGGCCGGTCGATGTCTCGCCCAACCTCGATCTCGAGTTGAGCGAGAGCGACAGCGAACGCCTCGCCTGGGCGGTGGATCGGGCGGAGGCGGCGGGGGCGCTGAGCGCTCTGGTCATGCTCGACGGCCGAGGCTTCCTGGTCGACGTCACCACCCGACGCATCGAGGCCGTCGCCGATACGCCCGGCGACGTCCTCACGACGATCGACGCGGTGGTCATTGCCCCGCGCGAAGATGGCTCCACCGGCTCGGAGACGGCGGGGCTGCTCGATGTTCCTTTGCAGCACCTCACCAACCAGTCGTTGCGCGAACTCTTGGCGGCAGCCACGCGCGCGGCCGGCTGAACCTGACCAACCGGGCGCAGGCAAGGCCTCGCCCATGCTTCGGAGGCAGGACGTATGGCTTCCACCACGGCGCTCTTCACGGCACTGAGCGGCATGAGCGTGCACGCCAGCAAGCTCGATGTCATCGGTAACAACATCGCCAACGTCAATACGACCGCTTACAAGAGCAGTCGCATGATGTTCTCCACCCTCTTCTCGCGAACGCTCAACATGGGCTCCGCGCCGGAGGGCAACTTCGGCGGCACCAATCCCACCCAGGTGGGAATGGGCGTGCAGATTGGCGGCACCCAGCGCGATATGACCGGCGGCGCCCTCAGCGCCACCGGCATCGCCACCGATCTCGCCATCGAGGGCGAGGGCTTCTTCATCGTCGAGAACAGTGAAGGCCAGTCCTATACCCGGGCCGGCAACTTCATCCTCAATGAAGAAAACGAACTCGTCTCCATGAAGGGGGATCGCGTGCAGGGCTACGGCGTCGATGACGACTTCAACGTCGTGCGAGGCTCACTCACCGACATCGCCGTCCCCCTGGGCAGCATGACCATCGCCCAGGCCACGGAGAACGTCGATGTCGGCGGCAACCTCAACGCCTCGGGCGAGGTGGGCACACGCGGCACCGTCATCGAAACGGCCGGCCTCACCGATATCCTGGGCAACGTCATCACCGGCCTCACGACGCTTACGCGCCTGCAGGATCCCGATGCCGGCGCCGGCACGCCGCTCTTCGCCAATGGCGACACCGTCCGCCTCACCGGCGCTGCCAAGGACAGCCAACAGCTTCCCGAGGCGGACTTGGCGGTGGAGTCGGCGACAACGGTGCAGGATCTGCTTGACTTCTTCAATGACATCTTCGGCATCATCCCCGGCCAGGGGGTGACGGACGACGATGACGCCGCCGCCCTCTCCGGAGCCCAGCTCGACGCCGCCACCGGCGCCATCCGCCTCATCGGCAACACCGGCGAGGCGAACGATCTCGAGCTCAGCTCCTCGAATCTCGTCCACATTGACTCGGCCGGCGACGTGGTGGGCAATCCCCTGACGCTGTCACGGGAGCAGGCGGCGACCGGCGAATCCGTCCGCACGCAGTTCGTGGCCTACGACTCGCTGGGCTCGGAACTGCTCGTCAACCTGACCTTCGTCATGGAAAGCAAGTCCGATGCGGGCAATACCTGGCGCTACTACGCCGAGTCCGCGGACGACACCGACACCGCCCGGGCCCTGGGTCTGCCCGACCCGCCGCTGGTCAGCTTCGATCCCTGGGGGAACATTCGCGGTGACACCACCGCCACGGTCACCCTGGATCGCGAGAACACCGGCGCCGCCACGCCGCTTAGCTTCACCATCGATTTCAACTCCGAGTCGGGCCAACTGCAACAACTCGCCGACCCCGGCGGCGACAGCGAGATCGCCTCGACCTATCAGGACGGCGTCCCCTTGGGAACGCTCAACGACTTCGGTGTCGCCGACGATGGTACGGTCGTCGGGGCTTTCTCCAACGGCATCACCCGGACCATTGGGGCCATTCCCCTGGCCGTCTTCCGCAACGAAGAAGGGCTCCTGGACGTCGGCAACAACCTCTACCAGGTGGGGCCGAACTCCGGCACCGCCGCCGTCGTCGATGCCCAGACCTTCGGGGCCGGCCGCACCGTCGGTTCGACATTGGAACTCAGCAACGTTGACCTGAGCGGCGAGTTCACCGAACTGATCCTGACGCAGACCGGCTACACCGCCAACACCCGCGTCATCAGCACCACCAACGAAATGATGCAACAGCTCTTGCTGCTGGGTCGCTAGCGAGCAGGGAGCAGTAGACCATGATCATGCTGACGCGACTGAACGGTAAGGAACTGGTGGTCAACGCCGAGCTCATTCGCTTCGTCGAAGAGACGCCGGACACCATGCTGACGCTGATCACGGGCGACAAGCTGATGGTGAAGGAACCGATGCAGGAAGTAGTGCGCAAGGCCGTGGACTACGGGCGGAGCCTGCGCAAGCTGGTGCCGCCGACGTGAGGGGGAGGGCCGGGTGAGAGCCTTGGATGAATGTATGAAGCGACGCGATTCATCGCGTTACGCGGCAAGCGCGCTCACCGGCGCCGATCGAGTCATGCCAGGAGGCGTCATCCGAACAGGAATGAGCGTCAGCAACGATCAAGGCTGATCAGCGCTCTACGCCTCCTCGATCAGCTTGAACTGGAAGCGCTCGCAGAACTCCTGCATGTGCGGCTTCAGGTCGCCGTAGAAGGTGACGCGATGCCAGCCCCAGCCCCAGTTTTCCGTCAGCTTCTCGATATCGCCGACAAGTTCGCCCGCCAGTTTCGTGCGACAGGCCTTGTCCTCGTCAACGTTGCGTGTCGTCCGCGCCTGGTGCATGAGCACGGACTTGCTCGCCGGGTTGATCTCCAGCGTGGTCGTCAGGTAGTCGCTGGGCATGAGCGACTGCAGCGAGGCGCCCTTGCGATCTTCCGAGTGGTCGCGAATGCGGTAGGGATTGGACGATCCCTCCGGCCCGAACACGCGCGTGGGGGCGACGCAGTGGGCGTAGATGATCTCGTGGCGCGAGGTGTCGATGACGGGGTCGGAGATGAAGCCCGGCCGGCCGAAGAGCGTCGTGCCGACCATCATCGTCAGCGCCGACATCTGGTCGGCTTCGCAGCCGCCGACGAAGCCGTCGTTGTTGAGTTGGCTGAAGCCCAGGCAGGGATACGCTTTGAGATGCCCGCCGTAGAACCCGCCCAGGCAGTTGACCGTGATGCCCCGGGCGTCGTGCCTGCGCATTAATGCTTCCATGGCGGTGTGCATGCGGCCGCAGCGAGCGATCTCGTCCCGGGAAGGCTCGACTACCTCTTGCGCCTCGTGCATCCAGCGCTCGGCGAAGGCGGCGCCCGTCTTCTCCTCGACGCCGTCGTAGGCAGCGCTCATCTCCTGGAACGAGACCGGCACCAGCTTGACACCCAGCGTGTCGGCGGCTGCCTCGCGGAAGGCCTCGTTGTTCCCGCCGCCCACGACCAGAATCGGGCTGGCGCTGAGGCGCGCAAGCGCCTCCTTCCAGTCCGGCGCCGCCACGTCGTCACTTCGGCAACGCATCGCGCCCGGCTTCTTCGTGTTGCCCCGGCGCGCGGCGCGGCAGGCCTTGACGAAGTCCTCCGCATTCGCGTTCGGATCGGCGAGCAAGGCGAACGAGCGCGCCGATTCCACGACATCCTCAAGACGACTGGAACTGACCCACTCCACCGGATGCTCCGACTGCATCGCCGTGGGCAGTTGCGTGAGAAACTCGCCGCAGCCGGCGTAGAGATCGTCGACCATGAGGGCCGGCTTGCCCGACGTGCTGAGCAGCAGCGGCGCGCCTTGCCAGGTCAGCCCCAGGATCCAGGCCAGGTAGCCGTCCACCTCCGCATCGCGCTTGAGCAGCTCCTCCGCCTCAAGGCGAGCACCCGGGCTGCCCACGCCGCCGATCGCCACCGGCAGGAACTCAACCTCCGGGCACCCTTGCTGCAGCAGCGCCAGCAACTTCCCGCGCCGGGCCTCGAAGTCGTAGCCAATGTTGGGCCAGATTGGGCGATCGTTAGGTGCTTCGCAGAAGACCAGACGCACCTTGGGCCTCCTGCGGCCGCCGCGCGCCCCGGCAGGTTGGGCCGCCGAAACGGTCCCGCCGCGCACCAGCGGCGACGCCCCACAGGCGGCGCAGACCGCGCACGCTCCCAGGAATCCCCGTCGATCGAACTTGGTACGGCACCCCGCTGGGCAGTTCCATCGCTCGTTCATCGCATGCCTCCCTCTCGCAGATCGCCTGCGTTGAGAATCACGCTACCCCCGAAAGAGGAGTCCGACAACCATAATCCAGCCCCAGGGCCACGGCGGGGCCGGCGCTGGGCCCACCGGAAGCGGGTGTGGGGCCGCGGCCTTCTCTTGACTTTCTCCTTGCCCGGCCGTCGGGGCGTTTGTACACTTCATCCGGATGAACGGATAGAGTAAGTTCGCACGCCACACACGAACCGAATCACGAGGGTCTCCCCATGACTGCTGTCGCCACGCCGCCCGCCTCGACCAACAACGCCTTTGCCTACAAGGTCGCGGACCTGTCGCTCGCCGACTACGGCCGCAAGGAAATCGAACTCGCCGAGCATGAGATGCCCGGCCTTATGGCGACCCGCAAGGAGTACGCCGGCGAGCAACCGCTCAAGGGCGCTCGCGTCTCGGGCTCCTTGCACATGACCATCCAGACCGCCGTGCTCATCGAGACGCTGGTCGATCTGGGCGCGGAGGTGCGCTGGTCAAGCTGCAACATCTTCTCGACCCAGGACCATGCCGCCGCCGCGGTCGTGGTGGGGCGGAAGGGCACCCCGGACAATCCCCAGGGCATCCCCGTCTTTGCCTGGAAGGGCGAGACGCTGGAGGAGTACTGGTGGTGCACCGAGCAGATGCTGAGCTGGCCCGATGGCCAAGGCCCCAACCTCATCGTCGACGACGGCGGCGACGCCACCCTGCTCGTCCACAAGGGCACCGAATTCGAGGCCGCCGGGGCCGTGCCTCAGCCCAAGGACGATGACTCCGGCGAGTGGAAGGTCGTCCTGGAAACGCTGCGGCAGTCGCTCGCTGCCAGCCAGAGCAAGTGGACCGAGATCGGCAAGAGAATCGTCGGCGTCAGCGAAGAAACCACGACCGGCGTGCTGCGCCTCTACCAGATGGCCAAGGCCGGTTCGCTCCTCTTCCCCGCCATCAATGTCAACGACTCGGTCACCAAGAGCAAGTTCGACAATCTCTACGGCTGCCGGCACTCCTGCGTGGACGGCATCATGCGAGCCACCGACGTCATGCTCTCCGGCAAGCGCTGCCTGGTCCTGGGCTACGGCGATGTCGGCAAGGGCTGCGCTCAGGCGCTCAAGGGCCAGGGCGCGCGCATCGCCGTCACCGAGGTCGATCCCATCTGCGCCCTGCAGGCGGCGATGGAAGGCTACGAGGTCGTGCGGCTGGAAGATGTCGTCAACCAGATCGATGTCTTTGTCACCTCCACCGGCAACTTCAACGTCATCATGGCTGAGCACATGGCCAAGATGAAGGACAAGGCGATCGTGGGCAACATCGGTCACTTCGACAACGAGATCGACATGGCCGGCCTGGAGAAGATGCCGGGCATCAAGAAGATCGACATCAAGCCGCAGGTCGCCCAGTGGGTCTTCCCGGACGGGCACAGCGTCATCGTGCTTGCTGAAGGTCGCCTGCTCAACCTCGGTTGCGCCACGGGGCACCCGAGCTTCGTCATGAGCAACAGCTTCACCAACCAGGTGATCGCCCAGATCGAGCTCTTCCAGAACAACGCCCAGTACGAGAAGCAGGTCTATACCCTGCCCAAGCACCTTGATGAGAAGGTCGCCCGTCTGCACTTGGATCAGATCGGCGCCAAGCTGACAACGCTCACCAAGAAGCAGGCCGACTACATCGGCGTGCCCGTTGAGGGCCCGTTCAAGTCCGAGCACTACCGCTACTAAGCGCTGGCCGACCGGCCACACGTGAGACATTCCCCAAGCCCGCGAGCAGCCGCTCGCGGGCTGTTCTTATCGAGTGCTACAGCCGCCGACGTTCGCCTCTCGCGACAAGGGGGAGGAGCATGACCGCGGCGCTCGTGGGTGCCGGCACGACTGTCATTGAGAAGCTTAGCCAACTGCCGTTCTCGGAGATTTGGCTATCGGGATACACGGCCATTGGATCCGAGTGAATGCTCACCTCCAGCGTGTGCCAACCGGGAGCGAGCAGCTCGCAATCGTCGAAGTACAAGTCGTCGTTGTCAGGTGCGACTCGTTGGTAGGAGTAGCCGTTCGCGGAGGTGAGCAGAAGCTGCGGAGACGTCAGCAGGTAACGAAGGCCGGTCCGGCTCCCGCCGATTCCGCCCAGAATCCGAACATGCGTCGGCTCAGTTAGCTCGAAGTGCACGATCATGCTGGCTTGCCCCACGTCCACCGCTGAGAGGACGGCTGGGTCACCGAGATCGAGAGCAAGGGCCATGCCGCTGCCGTAGAACGAGCCGCCGATCTGCGTCGAGGAGAGGTGGGACTCCTGACTGGCGCCGGCAAAGTTCAGGGCGCCCTGCTGCTGGTCGAGTTGCGTGAAGGCGCCTTGGTCCCAGAGTCCGCTGCCACCGGTGAAGGTGAACTGCTCGCTGGCTTCGTCAATGAGGACGCTGAGATTCTGGTCGGCGTAGATGGCGGTCCAGGCGCTGACGCCGCGCTGCGCATCAATGATCTGCCAGTCCGCATCGGTCGTTGCTGCCGCGGCAAACAGCGCCATTGTGAAGATGGACGCGTGCTTCTTCATGCGATGCTCCTCCCATTCGCGTCGTGAACCGGCCTGCGACACTGGTTGAAGCATGAACGCTCGTTCCAAGGAGTCAACCGCACACTTGGAAACTCCGCCTCGGTTGAGCCGCACCAGGTTGCAATTCGCCTCCTTTAGGGGATGTTCCTCTGCGGCTTCGGGTGCGCCAGCGCCGCCAGCGCTGGTGCCGAGACAGCACGGACACGCGGAGGACGGGATGGCGGCGTCGCCTCTCACCGGCGTTCCTCCGCGCGCCGGGGAATCCGCGCCGCGGCTTGCGCAACCACGCAGCCCGGCCTCACGGTGAACGCTTCCGCTACGATGACGGCGGAGGCGCGGCATGGCGGGCAGGCAACACTCACGACCCGAAGGACAGGGCGAACAACGGACGGGCGACCGACGCCGGGCCGGCAAGGCCAAGACGGTGCGGCTGTTCGTCGGGCTCTATCCGCCGCTCGACGTCGCCAGGCAAGCCCTGGCGAGTGTGGGGAAGCTTGACCTGCCGCCGCATCGGCTGACCGCGCCGGACCAGGTGCATCTGACGCTGCTCTTCATCGGCGAGGTCGTCCTGCGGCCGGCCGGGGTGCTGGACGAGATCGTCGAGTCGGTTGAACGGTCGGCGGCGGGGATTCGCAGGTTCCGACTGGAGCCGACCGAACTCCTCACGCTTCCCAAGCGAGGCCCGGCTCGGCTCATCGCCCTGTCGACGACCCTGCCCGGCGAACTGGTGGAACTGCACGATCGACTCGTCCGCCGCCTGGCGCAGCAGACGCGCCAGCGTCCCTCGGATCGCTTCCTGCCGCATCTGACGCTCTGTCGATTCCGCAGTCCGATGTCCGCGGAGGGCTTGCGCCAGCAGGTCTTGGCGGCACCGCTGGACCTGCCGGCCTTCGAGGCGGTGTCGCTGCGGCTGATGCGAAGTCGGCTGCAGGCAGGCGGGGCGGTGCACGAGGAGGTCGCTCGCGCGGAGCTGGCTCACTCCGGCTAACCATTGCTGCCGCTGGCGCTTATCGGACTGTGGGAGAATTGTCGGATTTCGCCGTGCCTGCCGCCAATCCGCGGTTATAGTGAAATCCTGGAGTCGCAGGTTCCGTGCTTGAACAGCGAGGATGCAGAGAGAAGCCGAGCTGTCGCCGTGAGCGGATCTGCGCTGCCAGGACAATTTGACTGCCTTGACAGCAAGCGTTGTCACTCGAGCCCATGTTGAGAAGAGAGGAAGCTCGAGTTCGGTAAGAGGGAAGCACCGATAGGGAAGCACCTTCTTACCGGCAACGACCTTCAGGACTGGTCTAACGACCGGTCCTGTCTTTTTTTGCCCGGGGGAGGGGCTCAGATCAGAGGTGTCGCGCTTGCCTCCGCACGAGCCGCGACGGTGACGGAGCGGCGGCCACCAGGACCCCAGGCGCCATCGCTTTGGGCGTCCGGAAGCGATGGCCTGATGTCGGCAGGGCCTGCCGAACTGCCGGCACCCGGCCCGCACAGTCGGGTCTCGTCTGGCACGCCTAACGCGACGTGGGAACTCAACCCGCCCCCAACTCCCGGGCGGCGGGCGAAGATGACGGCCCCCGGGCTGCAACCCCGCGTGTAAGCTGCGATAAGAGAATGATCCGGGGTATCACTTTGTCTGTATGCACCCATCACAAGACCATGAGGAGCTGACTAATGAGGAACCACACACGGGGCCGGCTGTCGTGCATCGCCGTGGGAGCGGCGGTGGCGGGCATCGGCCTGGTCGATGCCGCCCAGGCCGAGGGGCCGGGCGGCATCCAGCCGGATGCCACCATGATTCGCTATCCGGATGTCAGCGCCGAGTACATCGTCTTTGTCTATGCCAACGATCTCTGGCGGGTCTCCCGCGAGGGCGGCGTGGCGGTGAAGCTGGCCAGCCCCCCC
>SWCD01024128.1_pt1 | contig 40727 bp, 34 predicted proteins | sample 4693011 | NCBI WGS metagenome assembly SWCD01 (sample SAMN10267278, study PRJNA491770) | bioreactor metagenome | isolation source: DHS bioreactor inoculated with marine | place: Japan: Omine Ridge, Nankai Trough
AGACCATCAGCTTTCACAACGATAGGCGCGCCACGCTCCAGAATGTATTCAATGGCATTGGAGATATTGGTAAAGACTTGATAGGCAGCAGTAGGAATTTGATGACGGGCCAGAAAATCTTTGGTGAACGATTTGGAAGCTTCCAGCTGAGCGGCGTCCTTGCTCGGACCGAAACAGCGTAACCCGGCTTTTTCAAAGGCATCGACGACACCTTTAACTAATGGGATTTCAGGGCCAACAACGGTTAAACCGATATCATTTTGCTGTGCAAAGACCACCAGCGCATCAATATCATCAACCGCGATGTCGACATTGCTGACACCTGCCTCATTTGCGGTTCCCGGATTGCCTGGGGCGACAAAAACTCCACTGCAACGCGGTGATTGTTTCAGTTTCCAAGCCAGCGCATGCTCACGACCGCCACTACCAATGACCAGAACTTTCATTATCTTGTTGCCACACCTGCTGAAATAAAGCGGCAATGATACCGTAGATGACTGTATAACCAAACATTAATACATGGTTATGACATACCCAAGTCAGCTTATATAAGGCATGGATTGTAACTGTGGCGGCTTTTCATTATTGTGATGTTCAGCCTTTGCCAAGTGAGAAAAATACAAGTGGAAGATTTAAAAACATCGGAAGCCTGGCGCGTCTTCCGCATTCAATCTGAACTGATTGACGGTATTGAAACCCTTAATGGGCTTGGTCCCGCCGTATCCATCTTCGGTAGTGCGTGTTTAACAGAAGACTCTCCGTATTATCAGGCGGCCAAACAGGTTGCACTGTCACTTTCCCAGGCAAAGTTTTCGGTTATTACCGGTGGAGGTCCCGGCATTATGCATGCTGCCAATGCCGGTGCGTTCAAACAGGGGGCACATTCGGTCGGCCTCAATATTGAATTGCCGATGGAACAAAAACCCAATCCGAATCAGGATATCAGCCTGAGTTTTCGTTACTTTTTTGTGCGCAAACTTATGTTTGTTAAATCCTCAATGGGCTATGTCGTGTTTCCCGGTGGTTTTGGTACTTTGGATGAATTCTTTGAAGCATTAACCCTTATCCAAAGCCGTAAAATCCGTCACTTCCCGGTAATTTTGTATGGCTCAGAATACTGGAAAGGACTGATTGACTGGCTTCGGGCTGAAGTGCTGCGGATGGACTGTATCAAGGAAGACGATCTGAGTATTTTCCATTTGGTTGATAAACCCGAAGAGGTCTTACCAATTATTCAGAAACATTTTGCTGATTTAGGGGCTCATCCGGAAGACGATCAACGCTTCCCAGTCTGATCTGGATCAAGAAAGCGTGTATTAGCCATCCACGGTAAAAATTGGCTGTTTATAATCATCGCCCAACTGTTTTACAGGGCTTTGCTATGCAAAATCAGCTGATCGTGAACCGCCAACTTATCCAGAAATACGATACGGCCGGACCGAGATACACCTCGTATCCCACCGCATTGGAGTTTGATGAAACCTTTAAAACAAAGGAATTCATCGAACACGCCGAGTTATCCAACCAGCGCGGCGGGCCACTGTCTCTGTATTTCCATTTACCGTTTTGCGATACCGTGTGTTTTTATTGCGCCTGCAACAAAATCATCACCAAAAATCGCGATCATGCTGCGCCATATCTTGAAAACCTCTACAAAGAACTGGCCCTTAAGGCCGCATTAATTGATACCAGCCGTCCGGTGACGCAACTGCACTGGGGCGGTGGCACACCGACATTTATCAGCGAACAGCAAATGCAGGATCTGATGACTGAAACCCGTCGGCATTTTCATATTGCTGACGATGCCGATATCTCGATTGAAATTGATCCCCGTGAAGCTAATGCCGATACCATCGCGTTGTTAAAGAAAATAGGCTTTAACCGTATCAGTCTGGGCGTGCAGGATTTTGATGCGGCCGTGCAAAAAGCGGTTAATCGCATTCAATCCGAGGCCGAAACCATGGCGGTCATAGATGCCGCCCGCCAGCATCAGTTCCGCTCGATCAGCATCGATTTGATTTACGGTCTGCCGCTGCAAACGTTATCCGGCTTCAATACTTCGCTCGATAAAATCATCGCTGCCGATCCTGATCGTATCTCATTATTTAACTACGCCCATATGCCAAAGTTGTTTAAAACTCAGCGTCAGATTAAAAGTGAAGACTTACCTACTGCAGAGCAGAAATTGAGCATTTTGCAACTGTCGATCAATAAATTAACGCAGGCCGGTTATCAATATATTGGTATGGATCACTTTGCCAAACCGGACGATGAGCTCAGTCTGGCCCAGCAACAAAATCGGTTACATCGTAATTTTCAGGGCTATGCCACTCACGCCGAATGTGATCTGATCGGCTTTGGTATCACTTCGATTGGCAATATCGGTGATGCTTATGCACAGAATGTAAAAACCCTGCTTGAATACGACACTCTGCTCAAGCAAAATCAGTTACCGTTAATGCGTGGCATCAGCCTTTCAGAGGACGACAAACTGCGACGTCAAATCATTACCCGTTTAATCTGTGATTTTGAACTGAGCATTGTAGAAATCGAACAGGAATACGGCATCCAATTTAAAGAATACTTTGCCGATGCCTACCCTCAGATCGAACAATTTGCCGAAGATGGCCTGTTGCAGTATAACTGGAAAAACATTGTGGTCTTACCAGCTGGTCGCTTGTTAATCCGTAATATCTGCATGGCGTTTGATAAATACAGTCAACAAGCAAAACAGCGATTTTCCAAAGTTATATAGGGCTGATGCTGGAAAAAATCCGACAGTATTTCATATTTGGTAGATTAGGCGTAAAGCTCTATGTGCTCGCCGTTATCACCGGATTATTGGCCAGCCTTGCCATCATCCTGCTCAGACTCACCATTGAACATGGTCAAATGCTGCTATTGCCCTCCGGTGAAGTCGAAGGCTTTGCCAGCCTGCCCTGGTGGGGTCTTTTGGGCCTGCCTATTGTCGGCGGCCTGCTTATCGGTTTACTGTTTCGCGGATTAACTCAAGAACAACGCACCACCGGCATCCTCCATGTTATCGAACGGCTCTCCGCTTATGAAGGCCGCCTCCCCTGGCAAAATGCCGTTCGCCAATTTATCGGCACCAGTATTGCCATCATCACCGGTCATTCCGTTGGTCGTGAGGGTCCCGGTGTGCATCTGGGTGCCGCCAGCGGCAGCTTACTGGCAAATGGTCTGGAGTTACCCAACAACAGTGTTCGGATTTTGGTGGCATCAGGCACAGCGGCGGCCATAGCCGCCTCATTTAACACACCGATTGCCGGGGTGATTTTCGCCATGGAAGTCATCATGATGGAATATTACATCGCCAGTTTTATTCCCGTCATACTCGCTTCTGTCACCGGCGCAGTGGTCTGCCGGCTGACCTTTGGTGACGATACGGTTTTTATCAACCTCAGCGCCGAGATGCAGTCACTATGGGAACTGCCCTACATCATATTCCTGGGTCTCGTTATCGGTGGTTTAGCCACCATTGCGTTAAAAACACTGACGCTATTTACCAATCTATGCACCAATCACCCATCATGGTTACGCCCGGTTTACGCCGGAATTTTAATGGGCTTGTGCGGCATGATGGTGCCGGAAGTGATGGGTATGGGTTACGGCATTATCGGCAGTATTTCCGCCAATGATATTGCCATCGGCACGCTGGTCATCATCATGGTGATGAAACTGCTGTTATCTTCTGCCACCGTCGGTTTAGGCATCCCAGCCGGAGTCATTGGGCCGACCATGGTCGTCGGCGCCTGTGCTGGCGCAATATTAGGTTACTTTGGCCAGATTCTATTGCCGGAATATGCATCATCAATGACCTTTTATGCCGTGTTAGGCATGTGTGCGATGATGTCTGCCACCCTGAAAGCCCCGCTTGCCGCATTAATGGCCATGCTGGAACTCACCGGCAACCCGGAAATCATTCTGCCGGGCATGCTCGCCATCGTCTTTTCCAGTCTGATTACGCACGATTATTTCAAGCAGGAGCCACTATTCGTCAATATGATGCGAGTAAAAGGTCTGGATTTTCGTAATGACCCTATCTCGCAAACGCTTCGTAAAATCAGTGTCGGCGCCGCGATGCAACGCAATATCGCTGTATTGAATCAGACAATCAATCGCGATTTGGCCCTGCATACACTTGAAAACAACCCGGAATGGATTTTAATCACCAAAGAACGCAATCCGATTGCCTTGATGCCCGCCAGCGACCTGGCCAGAGCGGTGAGCGTAAAAGAAGACGAAGATGAGTCAGAAATCGATTTGATGCAAATCCCGGCAACCAGACGCAATGTGCATAAAATCTCATTGCATACCAGCCTGCATGAAGCCTATCAGGCGCTTGATAAATATGAAGTAGAGGCGCTGTACGTCAGTCGACAGAGCACCCCAATGATCGACCGTATTTATGGGATTTTGACCCGGGAAATGATCGAAAGCCATTACCAATTACCCCCTTCCACCAGAAAATAAGCGAATTGGGTGTGAACAATTGTGAAATCTTGTTTATAATGTGCGGCTTGCTGCCCGGGTGGTGAAATTGGTAGACACAAGGGACTTAAAATCCCTCGACTTTGCGGTCGTGCCGGTTCGATTCCGGCCCCGGGCACCATCAGAAATATCTAAGCCTCGATACTGAAAAGTGTTGGGGCTTTTTTGTTTTCAATACTTAGTGGTGCTTAAAGCCGTAAAGTCTTCGTCTGATAGTTCAAAATCACCAGCTTTTACGTTCTCTTCCAAATGATTCACCTTGCTGGTGCCTGGAATGGGAATAATTACTGGGCTGCGTTTTAACAGCCAAGCCAGCACAATTTGATTCGGAGTGGCATCGTATTTCGCGGCAATGGTTTTGAGTATTGAAGCGGACTCTGCCAGTGCATTTTTTGCCAAGGGGTACCAGGGGATGAAGCCAATACCCTGTTCGGTACAGTAATCAACGACCTCCTCGTATTGCCGCATCTTCAGGTTATATTGATTCTGTACCGTACTGACCTTGAAATACTTCTGAGCTGCAATAATGTCGTCGACACCCACTTCACTTAAGCCGACATGCTTAATCAGCCCCTCATTCTGAAATTCCTGCACAGCTGCGAATTGTTCGTCCCGAGGAACTTTGGGATCAATTCGATGTAACTGCCACAAACCGATCTGTTCTACATTGAGCCTTCGCATACTCATTAATACGCATTGCCTCAAATATTCTGGCCTTCCAAGTGGCGCCCAGATATTCTCACCATGCCGGGTTAAACCAGCTTTCGTTGCAACCAAAATGCCATCATATGGATACAATGCTTCACGAATTAAATCTTCACTGACATTAGGGCCATAACTATCTGCTGTATCAATAAAGTTGATGCCTAATTCTGGTGCCCTTTTTAACACTCGAAGGCATTGCTGACGATCTTCTGGTTCACCCCATATGCCAGGCCCGGTAACTCGCATAGTTCCCAAACCTATACGGTTAATTGAATACTGCCCAAGTTGGAATGAGGCTTGCTGTACAAGTGAATTGGTTTTAACCATGAGCGACTCCGACTATTTCTTTTCTTGATGTTAACATGTCTGATTAGCCATCTATTTTTACGATGGATTTAGCCTTGCTCATAATGCACAGTTCGTATCTGCATCAGATTTACTCTCGTTAAGCTTGTTAAAGCATAGATTACATCAACTTGATAGCCTCAATTCAGTTGAGATCACAGGGGTATATAAGGCTGTTATGGATATTTGAACTAACTTACTCGACCTCTTGTGCCGGTTCGATTCCGGCCCCGGCACCATCAGAAATATCTAAGCCTCGATACTGAAAAGTGTTGGGGCTTTTTTTTGGCTTAATTTGTAATGATTAAGACTTAATCTGACAGCAGTTAGCTTTTTATAAGCATAAAAACAACATCAAAACTGGCTCTCCACGCTAATTAACACAAAGCTGATATTTGGATTTAGTGGGATATCGAACCTACTGCAGGTTTTTCACTGTTACACTATTGTTGAAATTTTTTGCCTTTAATTAAGGAACACAAGATGCTCAAAGCAATTACGACGTTTACACAGGCGAGAAACATTGCAATGGCACTGACCATGTCATTCTTGACCGCTACGCTGATCACTGGTTGTGGTAACGATGACAGCTCTGACACCACACCAAGCCCTGAAACTGAAATGAGCTCCGAAAATCAGAGCAACATGGACGCGACTGAAAACATCACACCAAGCGCACCAGAAACTGAAGTGGTCATTGAAGATGAACCTATCGCTGAGAGTGATCAGACATCTGCGACGGATCAAACTGAAGCAACAGAGACAAATATTGAAGCTGAAGAGACTGATTCTGCATCGACCGCTGATAAAGCAACCACTACTCCAACCGATGAGCCAGCTAGCGAAGGTCCCGAAACCCATACTGTTATGGCGCAAGGGCTTAAGTACATTCCGCTGGTCATCACCATCAAGAATGGAGACACTGTTTCCTGGCGCAACATGCCCACTCACAACACAAAATCACTCGATGGCTTGATTCCGGAAGATGCTGAGCACTGGGAATCACCCATAAATGAAAACTATGATCGGACATTTACCCAAGATGGTATCTATGTCTACAAATGTGTCCCTCACTTCGGAGCTGCCATGGGGGGCGTCGTTATTGTGGGCGAGCCAGTCAATCTGGAACAGATTAAAAACGCCGATGCCAAGGGCGCTGCTGGCCGTTTGGTCAGAAAGGCTATTTCTAAAGCAGAAAGTATGTAGTTTTTTTGCCTGAGAAGTTGATACCAAAAAGCGGATTCAAAACGGAATCAGCATATGAGTGTTGGGGTGGAGAAACTAATGTAATGGCCTGTTCGATTACGGCCCCGGGCACCATCAAAATATCAAAGCCTCAATACTGAAAAGTGTTGGGGCTTTTTTTGAGTGCAAGCCCACCACGATGACACGGACGAGTTAAAAACTGTCTAAAAAAGTATATATATTGATGGGGTTACTTTGCTTAAAGGTTTTAATTCTTCATTACCTGATTAGTACCGCGTTGAATGTATTCAGGAACGGCTAAATAAATTTTAAGGTGCACTTTTTTGGTTCAGCCTGCCAACAAACCGTGCATCTTTAACGATATAACGCTCAGAAATTGCATCATTTTCTGTCCTATCACTTGATACGAAACACGCTGACCGCTTTCTCATTAAGGGCACAACTTCTGCATAAGTTATTACTAACTTAGTCATTAAGGTTGCGTAATGAAGTTCCAGGATTGGCTTGATGCCTTGCCCCAATGGTCAATGATGACGATCATTGTCTTGGGCGCTTTTATTACGCTTACTCTTGTTAAGCGATTTATTCTGGCACGTATTTTAAAAGCCGCGGAGACCAGTCAAATCTCCCTAATCGGCATAATCATTAAATCGGTCAACTTCCCCCTCACACTTGTGTTACTGGCGTTCCTTTCCAAACTCTTTGAACAGTTGTTGGTACATTATTCAGTCAACATAAATTCCAGTATTTTTAATATTGTTGCCAAGCTTCTGCTCATCTTAGCGTTAGTGGTATTTGTTGATAGATTGGTGAACGGTTTAGTTGGCCGCTATGCCGATAGAAACGTTAGTTTCAGAACCAGCAAAGGCATCATGCAAGGTATCACGCATATCGTGATCCTCGGCCTTGGCTTGCTGATGATTCTCAGCACCATCGGTATTTCCTTGACTCCCATTATCGCCTCACTGGGTATCACCTCTTTGGCGCTGGCATTGGCGCTGCAACCGACACTGGAGAACTTCTTTTCCGGCATTCAGCTGGTCATCGATAAGCCTATCCGGATGGGGGACTTTATTGAGCTGGATTCAGGTGAACAAGGCTTTGTTGAGAAAATAGGCTGGCGATCAACCTGGATCCGAATGCTTCCTAACAATATTGTGATAATGCCCAATAGTGTTTTATCAAAGTCGAAGCTGATCAATTATTATTATCCGGAAAAACAGCTTTCCGTACCGGTTGAGGTCGGGGTGCACTACAACTCTGATCTGGAACACGTTGAGCGCGTAACGCTCGAAGTCGCCCGTGAAATTCTCAAATCACATAAATGGGGAGTGGAGGAATATGAGACATTTGTTGTTTTTCACACTTTTGACAATTCCAGTATTAATTTCACCGTTATGTTAAGAGCCCAGGAATATTTCAATCGCTTTTGGGTGAAATCAGCGTTTATCAAAGCCCTTCACAAACGCTATAGAGAAGAAGGCATCACCATTCCATATCCCATCAGAGCGATAAACTATGATCAGGAAAGCTCGGAGCAACGACCATCATGAGGAATTTACCCCCCTCGGCTTTGCGCCTGTGCAGTTTTGATTCCAGCCCTGGACACTATCAATTTATAAGTGCTTTTTTTAAGCTTGAGATTCGAGATTCCGAAACTTTTTAAAGTTTGGATGGAGTAACGCATCACCTAGCCACAAAAAAGCCCCCTTCCGGGGGCTTCTTGTTTTGCGTGGTTTCAAATCTTAACGATTACAAATGTACATCGTTACTTCAAAACCGAAACGCATGTCTGAATATTCTGGTTTAGTCCACATGATAATCACCTCCAAGTTATTTCGTTAACTTACGATTGAAATGTTACGCTGACAGTTAAAAATGCCATAAGGTGATTTACTCATCCGGACTCAGGATTTTACTTTATGCATTTTCACAATAAACAACTGGGGTGAATATAATAATTTTGCGGTTTAGAGGGAAATCGAACGGACGGGGTTTGCCACTGTCATAATCTGGAACATGAATTTTTTATCAGGAGAGTACAAAATATGTTTAAAGCAACTTCGGCGTTTACACAAACGAGAAATATCGCCATTGCACTGACTATGTCGTTTGCGGCAGCCACGCTGTTTACAGCCTGTGGTAGCGATGACAGTTCTGACACGACACAAAACCAAGAAACGGGAATGAGCTCTGAAAATCAGAGCAATATGGACACGACTGAAAATATCACCCCGGCCCCATCAGAAACTGAAGTGGTCATTGAAGATGAACCTGCAGCTGAGCTTGATAAGACTGATAACACCATGGCAACTGAAGAAACAGAAGTCAGTGGAACATCAGATGACGCAGCCGCTCAAGCCGATGAGCCAAAAAGTGAAGGAGCAGAAACGCATTTCGTAACTGCAGAGGGCCTGAAGTTTAATCCGCTGGTCGTCAAAATTAATTCTGGTGACTCTGTGTCTTGGCGCAACATGAGCACACATAACTCTGAATCAATAGATGGCTTGATTCCCGAAGGTGCCGAGAAATGGAACTCGCCGATGAGTGAAAATTATAAACACACCTTCACAGAGGAAGGCATTTACGTCTATAAATGCACACCGCATATTGGTTCAGGTATGGGAGGAGTGATCATCGTAGGTGAACCAGTGAACCTCGAACAGATTAAAAATGCCGATGTCAGTGGCGGTGCTGGACGTCTGGTCAGAAAAGCAATATCTGAAGCAGAAAGTATGTAATTTCGGGCTCAGATAACTTGGCACCATAGCAAAAAGGCACTTATTTTAAGTGCCTTTTTTATATCTGATGACTCGTCCTGAAATAAGTCGACAGATTGGAAACGTATTTTAACAAGCTAAAACCAAGGCATAGGCATATTAAGTGTTGGTCATAGAATTGTCTGTTGTTGACCAAGTCAAAAAACCCTAGCTAGTCATAGACTTACTATATTTTGGATAAAGTTGAACTTTTTCAATAGCTCGTGCTCTGACGTTATTTACCTATATGGAATCGTTAAAATGCCCCTTAAAACCCGAAGACGTAGCGTATTAGAGCACGCCATAATTCATAGTCAGGATGAATTGGATCGACTGATCAAAGAATTAGATGCACAAGAGCAACATGAGTTAGAAATGAGCCGTCGATTTGGAAGAAAACCAAGAAGAATGTCTGGAAAGTCAGCTCCTTTACTACTTGCAAAAGCTTTTCAGAATATTCAAAAGAAAAATTGAAACATAAAGTTAGCTTTAAACTTTATAGCAACATTCCCAACTGACTATGTACAGAAGCAATGATTGTCGTAAATTAATACAAAAAAACACTTAACATCCAGTAAGTTTTTAGGGGTGGTAGTTGATACTGGTTTCGGTAATAAATAAAACAGGCACACATTCATGAGTGCTTTTTTTATGTCTGAAATTTGATATTTAAGAATAGGATTTCGTGATTTAATCCCGAACACTCGCCCACAAAAAAGCCCCCTTTCGGGGGCTTCTTGTTTTGCGTTGTTTCAAATCTTAACGATTACAAATGTACATCGTTACTTCAAAACCGAAACGCATGTCTGAATATTCTGGTTTAGTCCACATGATAATCACCTCGTTGGTTGTTTTGTTTGTTTTACAGTTCATATATTACGCTGTCACAAAAAATAGCCATAAGGTGAATTGCTTGTTGGGACTCAGGATTTTGCTGGTCAGATCTCGATAGCAACCTTCAATACCCCATCGCGTTGGTGAGAAAACAAATCATAGGCTTCGGTGATATTTTCCAGTTTGAACCGGTGGGTCACCATGGGGCTTAAATCCAGTCTGCCGTGCGAAATAACATCCATCAAACGACGCATACGTTCCTTACCGCCAGGGCATAGTGAGGTAACGATTTTGTGGTCGCCCAATCCTGCGGCAAACGCATCGAGAGGAATGGTCAGATCGGATGAATACACGCCAAGACTTGATAATGTTCCGCCGGGTTTCAGGACACGCAACGCGGCTTCAAAAGTGCTTTGTTGTCCAAGGGCTTCAATAGCGACATCGACACCACGTCCACCGGTCAGTTTCAGTATTTCGGCAACCACATCATCTTTTCGATAATCCAGTGTCACATCTGCGCCCATTTGTTTGGAGATCGCCAGACGTTCATCCACCCCATCTACCGTAATGATAAAACTGGCACCCTTTAATCGCGCCCCAGCTGTGGCACACAAGCCAATCGGACCTTGAGCAAATACCGCCACAATGTCCCCAATTTTAATATTGCCTGATTCAGCACCGGCAAAACCGGTGGACATAATATCGGGACACATCAGGACCTGTTCGTCGGTTAAATTTTCTGGCACAGGGGATAAATTCGCCTGCGCATCCGGCACCAGAAGATATTCGGCCTGTGCCCCATCAATGGTGTTGCCAAACCGCCAGCCACCCATAGGTTTATATCCATGAGAGTGCGCTCCACCATCTTGTGCCGAACAGCCATCCTGACAGGCATAGGAGGTATAACTGGGACAGATTGCACCGGCTATCACCCGTTGCCCTTCATGGTAGCCCTGAACATTTTTGCCCAGCTTTTCAATCACCCCGACGGGTTCATGGCCAATCGTCAGGCCTTTTTCAACGGGATATTCACCTTTAAGAATATGCACATCCGTGCCACAGATGGTGGTTGTGGAAATTTTGATTAATGCATCATTATCGCCAATGTCGGGAATGGGTTTATCATCAATCTCGATGCGGCCTGGCTCAATAAAAATAGCTGCTTTCATCATAGTTGCCATAACGCGACTCCTCATAATTGTCTGAGATGTTCCCATAGCTGTAAAAGCGGGAGCGATAAAACCAGATTAGGTCTTTTGGGATTTTATGTCATTGACCCAGATCATTTAAGGCACAACTTGTTTTGCCGTAACTTAAGCACTGCAATAAATTTATGGGGGGTGATAAAAAAAGTCAGGCATAAGCCTGACAAAAACAACGAGAGAGACAACGTCAACTACCAGAAGGATCTTCTGTTGAGATTAGTTATCCGCCTAATTCGTTTCAGAAACCGTGAATCACATCTAATATTTAAAATATTAGATATCAGCCAGACGAAAAACCAGGGGTTTGATTGTAACGAATCACTGACTTATCAATGAAAGCAAAAAATAACTAACAGCTACTACAAAATGTAGCGCCAAATTGCCTTTTTCTCGCCATAATATTGCGCAATATTTATGCCCTATTTTGGTGCTGCCCGCACCTTCTTCGCTCGCAGTAAGACTCAATCCTGACCCTCTCTGCATCCTTAAAAAATCAGTGCCTCAGGCCTATTCTTGTTTTGCTGAATATTACGTTTTCTATGATAATTGGACTGCTTATTGCTTATGACTGTGATTGGATAAAAAGAACTTAATGGTCGTGTTCTGTTTCGCCGTTCTACTCATGATCAATTTTTACGGGGTTAAGCTTCTTACTACCATGTCGAATAACTACAACACGAATTAAACAAACATCGCAAAAAGGATAATTAAATGAGTGGAAACGAAACGCGCCTGACAGCCATTTCACAAATCACCAACCGCGAAAAGATCGCTGTAAAAACACCTGAATCCTTAGATAAGATTTGGGCAACGGATGTATTCAACCTGGAAACCATGGAACAGGCGTTGAATAAATCGGCATTCAAAGCGGTGAAACAAACAGTACAAACCGGCGCTCCTCTTGCACCGGCGGTGGCGGATGTTGTGGCAGCAGCGATGAAGAGCTGGGCGTTATCCAAAGGTGTTAAGTTTTTTTCACATCTTTTCTATCCAATGACCAATATCACCGCTGAAAAACATGACGGTTTTATTGTGACCAATTCCGAAGGTAATGCTATTACCGAATTCTCGGGCAGCTTGTTAATTAAAGGTGAGCCGGACGGTTCATCATTCCCTAACGGCAGCCTGCGTATGACCAATGCTGCACGTGGCTATACTGCCTGGGATCCAACCAGTCCTGCGTTCATCATGCATACCGAAAATGGTTCAACGCTGATGATTCCAAGCGTGTTTATGTCCTGGACCGGTGAAGCGCTGGATAAGAAAATCCCGTTACTGCGCTCCAATGCAGCGATGGATAAAGCCGCTCGCAAAGTGCTGTCATTAATGGGTGAAGAAGAAATTGCCCCGCTGAGCTCTAGCTGTGGCGCGGAACAGGAATACTTCCTGATTGATATTAATTTTGCTAATGCCCGTCCAGACTTATTGTTAGCCGGTCGTACTCTATTTGGTGCCTCGCCTGCCAAAGGTCAGCAATTTGATGATCATTACTTCGGTGCGATTCCTGAACGTGTGCAAATCTTTATGCAGGATTTCGAAGACCAGTTGTATCGTCTGGGCATTCCTGCCAAAACGCATCACAACGAAGTGGCTCCTGGCCAGTTCGAAATCGCACCGTATTATGAATCTGCCAATATCGCTGCCGACCATCAGCAGTTGATGATGACACTGATGAAAAGCACGGCAAAAAAACATGGTTTTATGTGCCTGTTACATGAAAAACCGTTCGCGGGTGTGAATGGTTCAGGCAAACACGTCAACTGGTCTGTCGGTAATGCCACACAAGGCAACTTGCTGGATCCAGGCAGTACTCCACACGATAACCTCAACTTCCTGTTGTTCTGTGGCGCGGTTATTCGTGGCGTAAATAAATACGGCCCGCTAATGCGTGCAGTTATCGCCTCTGCTTCCAATGACCACCGTTTGGGTGCCAATGAAGCGCCACCAGCAATCCTGTCTGTCTATCTGGGTGACCAGCTGGAAAAAGTCTTCCAGGATATTAAAGACGGCAATATCGCCTCATCGAAACAAGGCGGCGAAATGGATCTGGGTCTGTCTCAAATCCTTAAATTCGAACGTGATCCAGGTGACCGTAACCGTACTTCTCCGTTTGCCTTCACCGGTAACCGTTTTGAATTCCGTGCTGTCGGTTCTTCACAATCGGTATCCGGCCCATTAGTGGCGATGAACACCATTCTGGCAGACTCGTTAGATTGGATTGCTGAAAAACTGGAAACCGAACTGGCGAAAACGGAATCACGAACCACTGCCGTTTTAGCCGTATTGAAAACATTGATGGAAGAGAATGGCAACGTAGTGTTCGGTGGCGATGGCTATTCTGCTGAATGGCATAGAATGGCGGTTGAGGAACGTGGTTTGAAAAACCTGCCGACCTCAGCTGATGCGCTTCCATACCTGCGTGATGAGTCAATCCGCGAGCTGTTCAAGCGGACCAATGTGTTTTCACCGGTCGAGCTGGAAAGCCGCTTTGAAGTCTATGCCGAGCAGTACATTTTATCGATTGAAGTCGAAGCCAAACTGGTTATCGAAATGGCCAAAACCATGATTTACCCGGCAGCTACACAATATCTGGGCGAATTATCGATGACCTGTTCAGGTATGTCTGATCTGGGCATTGAAATGGACAACTCGATTGCCAGCTCAATCGCCAACGAAACCAATGCCATGATCGCTGCGGTAGCTGAACTGTCCAAAGCCATAACCAAACATGACTTTGACTCAATCGAAGCACATATGAACTACTGCGCGAATGATATCCATACCCTGATGGATAAAGTCCGTGCCCATGTTGATGCGTTGGAAACGGAAGTAGCCGATGACTTATGGCCACTGCCGAAATACCGTGAGATGTTGTTTATCAAATAAACCGCAATCTAGGTTATAAGTAATAAAAAAGGGCCAGAGAATTTTCTCTGGCCCTTTTGTTTGTCATGATCCCTCGTTTAAATCGTTTTCCTTTCCACTGCAATCAATGTTAGCTGAAATGGCACAATTTCTGCTCCTTGAGAAGTCACAACGCTCGATATGGCGCGGGCTGGCGCTATTGTGTCAATAACTGCCAGGCTCTCGCACCGATAGAGTGCTGACTTTATCTTCGGAGACTGATAATGCCTGATATGAGTGCGCTGGATGCTTTGTGGATTTTAATTGCAGCGATGCTGGTTCTGATTATGCAGGGTGGATTCCTGTGTCTGGAATCTGGGCTTACCCGAAGTAAAAATGCGATTAACGTAGCGCTTAAAAACGCCTTTGATTTGATCGTTACCGCCATGCTCTTCTGGCTGTTTGGTTTTGGCATCATGTTTGGTGCCCATGAAGGCATGAAACTCGATACTCACTGGTTTCTTGCTGATTTTTCCAGAGATGAATTCTGGCACGCCAGTTTTTTCTTTTTCCAATTAACCTTTTGTGCCACAGCCGCCACGATTGTCTCTGGTGCTATCGCTGAACGCAGTCGCTTTGTGGTTTACATCATCATCACCGCATTAATCAGTCTACTGCTCTACCCGGTGTTTGGTCACTGGGTCTGGAGCAGCGCCGTTAATGAATCTCCTGGTTGGTTGGAAGCCATGGGGTTCACCGATTTTGCCGGCAGCACCGTAGTACACAGTGTGGGTGGCTGGGTAGCACTGGCCGCCGTGATTGTTATCGGCCCACGTACCGGACGTTTCATTCGAGGCAAAGTACAAAACATCCCAGGAAGCAACCTGCCGTTGGCGATTCTTGGCATGCTGTTCTTCATGATCGGTTGGATTGGCTTTAACGGTGGCAGTACATTGGCTTTTACCACGGCTATTGCCGGCATCATCGTCAACACCATCATTGCAGCCGCTGCTGGTGGAATCACGGCGATCCTGCTTTCAAAAACACAACAGGATAATAGCCAGACCACCTCGCTCACCATTAATGGCACCCTGGCCGGACTAGTCGCTATTACCGCAGGTTGTCATGTAGTTTCAACGCCACAAGCGGCGGTGATTGGAAGCCTTGGCGCGCTGGTGATGTTTCTGGCTGAAAAACAGATGCACCGACTGCAGCTGGATGATGCCATTTCCGCAGTGCCAGTACATTTGGTAGCCGGAATCTGGGGCACATTGGCTGTCGCAATTTTTGGTGATTTGCAGCTGCTTGATACTGGCTTAAGCCGCTTTGACCAATTGCAGGTGCAATTGCTTGGCATATTTGCCTGCGCCCTGTTTATTTTCCCGCTGACAATCACATTTCTCTTTCTGCTGAACCGTTTCATACCTTTGCGCGTCAGCATCGAAGCCGAGCAGCAGGGGCTGAATGTGTCAGAACATGGCGCGAAAACCGAACTGACGGATCTGCTTTCAGCCATGCAAACGCAAGAGCGTAGTGGTGATTTGAAGCAGCGAGTGCCAGTTGAGCCTTTTACCGAAGTTGGCCAGATTGCCTCCCAGTACAACCGGGTGATTGCTAACCTGAACCGCATGGTGACACGCACCCGCTTGATTGTGCGTGATATGCGTGACGGGGTTATCACCTTCTCCAGCCAGGGGATTGTGACCAGCGCCAATCCAGGCGTAGAAATTATGTTCGGCCTTCCTGCTCACCAGTTGGTGGGGCAGCCAACTGATGTTTTACTCCATGAACAAAACCAACAAACTTTTTCGGGCACAAGCCCGGAACGTTTATTTGTCACCCTGGCCAGTAGTCAACAACCGGGGCCTTATGAAATCATCGCCAGACACAGTCAGGGCAACCCCTTTACCCTGGAAGTCACCACCACCGCCAGTCCAACCGAGGAGGGCGTGCAATACAGCGCCATGCTGAGGGATATCAGCGAAAGAAAAAAGATGGAGGCTCGTCTGCACCGACACTCTGAGCTGGCACAAGTCACACTTGAAGCCATCACGGAAGCAGTTGTTACCTGTGATGCAGCGTATAACATCGTCTATCTTAATCCGATGGCCAGTGAACTACTGGGACAGACATCTGAAGAGGCATTCGGCAAGCCGATTGACGAGATTATTCTGATTGAAGACAGTGAAGCGACCCCAATTAACATCACGACATTGTGTCAGCAGTACTCAGTTAAAACGCCTAACACCAGCCAAAAACGTCTGTTTCTGCTGAAAAACAAGCAAGGTGATGAATTTGAAGTGCAACTGAACTGTGCGCCCTTGCTCGATACCAACCGACAAAATATAGGCTGGGTGGTTGCTTTACAGGACATTACCCAAAACAGTCGTTTGCAAAAGATGCTGAGCTTTCAGGCGGTGCACGACACTCTGACTGGCCTCATCAACCGACGTGAATTTGAAAAGCGTTTGGAATCGCTGATCAATGAAGCACATCATGATAAAGCGGAGCACCTGCTCTGCTATCTCGATTTAGACCAGTTCAAATTGGTCAATGATACCTGTGGACACAGAGCCGGTGATGTACTGTTGAAGCAACTCTCAAATCTTCTTAAACCGGTATTGCGTCAGAGCGATACTCTGGCACGGCTGGGGGGTGATGAATTCGGAGTGCTACTCAGTCATTGTCCAATTGAAAAAGGCCTGGACATTGCCGAGACACTGCGTAAAACCGTCACTGCTTTTCGTTTTTCCTGGGAAGGTCAGGTATTTTCTGTAGGCGTCAGTATCGGTTTGGTCAGTATTACAGAAGCTAGTGGCAGCCTGGATGAGGTATTAAGCCATGCCGATGCCGCCTGTTACGCTGCCAAGGATCGCGGGCGTAACCGGGTGCATCTGTTTCAGCCCGATGATATTCAAGCCCAGGAGCGCCAAGGTCAGATTCAGTGGGCCAGTCGGCTACAAGAAGCACTCGATAAAGACCTTTTCCGGCTCTATTTTCAGACAATTGTTCCACTGGAAAACAGCGATAACATCATGCCGCATTATGAGATTCTGGCTCGAATGATCGGACCAGAGGGCGAAATCATTCCGCCTGGCGCCTTTATTCCAGCGGCCGAACGTTTTGGTTTAATGCCCAAGATCGACCAGTGGGTGATTCGCAACACACTGTCTTGGATGGGCGATCAACTTCGCCAGAACCAGCAGCCCGTATTTTGCTCGATTAATTTGTCTGGAGCTTCCATTGGTCGCGAAGACTGCCTCCAGTTAATTCAGGAACAGTTGGAGAAACGCAAAGTACCGGCAAATAATATTTGCTTTGAAATCACCGAAACCGCCGCCATCGCTGATCCAGCTAATGCCGGTCGCTTCATTACCGAACTGAAACGCCTAGGCTGTCAGTTTGCTTTGGATGATTTTGGAAGTGGCCTCTCTTCATTCGGCTATCTCAAACAATTACCCGTCGACTACTTGAAAATTGACGGTATTTTCATTCAAGAGCTAGCCAATAACCGGATTGACCAGGCCATGGTGGCTTCGATTAACAACATCGGTCATATTATGGGATTAAAGACCATTGCTGAATTTGTGGAAGACGCGGCAACCTTGAATATCCTGCGTCAGATTGGCGTGGATTATGTTCAGGGCTTTTACCTGTCACGGCCAGAACCCTTGGAATCACTCACAAGTGTCCGGGTAATGCCGCGTTAGATGATGGATATTTGGGATCCGCGTCAGGATTAAAGGGTTAGCCAAATAATTTAGTTTTATACTTTATCAAGCTGATTGAAAGAAATAACTCTATTCCTCGCCGATATTTTCGTTCCAGATGTCGTATCAAAGGTATCAGAAACGATTGTATTTAGAGAACTTTCAATCGACCTTATCTCCAAGGTTTCAATCTCAAATATCTTCTAATCGATTAGCTGACTGTGACATCACCATAATTTCATGCTCTTCAAAAGATCTGAGCTCTTCCATCAACTCTTTTGCCGAGGATATATCCGCACAATCATGCAGGTAACGATAAAGGTCAATGATTTGCTGATGTTGATGAATGATTACTTCCATAATGTCGGTGGTTGATAGTTCAGAAAATGGTGCATCACAATGATGATGTTGCACGATGGGATTTTTATCAAAGTACTCATAGCACCAGGTATTTAACGCATGTTCATTCCCTGTGACTTCGAATTGGTGCACAGCATGTCCGAGCTTTTCTTCATGCTCTGACAAATAGTTAAGAAGCATTTGTGCTCGCGTATTATCAGTTTTATCGGCACCACGTTTCAAACATTCTGAGAGGTGTTGATGAAACTCGCTTGTCCAATGAAGAACATCTCTTAACGTTTCAACTTTCATAATAATTTCCAGTATTTTTGTTTGCCGTTGTTATTGGAATAGTTTGAGGGATCAATTGAAGATCAAAGACACAGCCCCTAATCTTCACCGATATCTTCATTCCAGATTTCTGGGTTTTGAGCAATGAAATCGCCGAGCATTTGGATGCATTCCTGCGAGTTAAGATCGATGACCTCTACGCCAGTTTCGCGAAGCCAATCTAGCCCGCCGTCGAAATTTACGGATTCGCCAACAACCACCGTGCCGAAGTTGAATTGCCGTGCCAGCCCGCTGCAATACCAACAGGGTGCAAGTGTTGTGACCATGATTTTGTCGCGATAGGACTTTTGTCTTCCGGCCTTACGAAAGGCATCGGTCTCGGCATGAACAGAAGGATCATTTTCCTGAATTCGGCGATTGTGGCCTGCACCGAGTAGCTTGCCATTTTTATTGAAAACTGCAGCACCGATAGGAATACCACCCTCGGCTAATCCTTGACGCGCTTCATTGATCGCCACTTCCAGCATTGCCTTATAGTCAATGGTTGTCATGCCTGTGTTCCTTCTTTAGGTTGTGTAGATCAAAAAGTTGTATATCTAAGGAGTCAGCCACCTTGATTTGCATATTAACCATTGAACAAAGGCAAAACCACATTATTAATGAAGTTAGCTCCTTTCTCTGTATGAAGCCAAAACAACCCACCTAAATTCAATAACACAGTAACCCAATAAACATTTATAAACGCTTTCTTACTCGATTTATGGCGTATTTTCTTTTGAGCAATATAGGCTCCTGGCCAACCACCTATTAGAGATAGTAAGTGCAAGGTGCTTTCTTGCGTTCTCCATCTTCCATTTTGAGCTGCAGATTTATCAATTGCATAAGCGATAAACGCAATTAGGCTCATGATTAGATATACACCGACAATAACTAAAGGCAACTTTCCACTAAAGACTGAGACCAACAGTCCAATGAAAAAGACAATCGTAAAGATACCACCGAAGCCTCTTTGGCTTTTTACTTTATCTCGTTTTTTGGGCTTGGAAATGTCACGAGCAAATTGAATATTTTCAGCCTTATAACGATTATTATTATCGCGAGCTATTTCATAGATAATAACTTCACCATTCGCGGGTCTACGGGTTTGAGGGTTGAAGGCTTTAATATGGACAAAAGCACGCTCTCCACCACCATTTGGCTCGACAAAACCAAAGCCTCTGTCATCATTCCAATTTGAAATTTTTCCTTGCAGCTTCATGCTTTCCCTCGCGTTTTATATCTACCAGTTAGTATGGTGCCTCTGGCATAACGTCGATATTGCTAGCTCAAAAATTATTTAGAGTGTTACCAGTTCAAATTTCAGCTTTACCCATCCATCTTCCAATCTGGTGGCCACCGTTTCACTGCGTTTTAATTGGTCGCTGTTCACTTCCGCGTGTTGTTGAATGTACTCGATAACGGTTTGCTGACGTTGTTCAGCTAATTGTTGCAACTGCGCGGCGGATATCGACTCGGCTTCAATTAATCGCTGTTTCAGATCAGCATTGTAAGCCAGCACATCCAGTGCAGCTGTTTCCTGAGTTTCGGTATTTACAGTGAATTCCTGTTGCAGTGTCCTCAATATTGGACTTAACCCCGCCTCACGATAAAGTGTTTCCAAAACTGTTTGTCGACGTTCTGCCAATTGTGTTTCTGGATCAGTTTGATCGAGACGCGATTCAATACGTTGCTCAACGGCAGCTTGTTTTAGCTGTTGACGATCGGCTTCCATCGCAAAGGTTGGGGGGATGTTTATCGCCAGTTGCGGACGATCGGCTAATGCTCCTGCGAGCTTCTGTAATTTTTCCTGTTCCGGTGGAGCCAGGTCACTCTCACCGGGCCGGAAACGAATATTGTCTATCGGTTCCTCGTTATCACTGCCGAATAAACCTCCAAGAAATTTGAAAGGTGCAGTCACAATATTGGTTATCGCCTGGTTAATTGCTTGAGTAATTACCGCGCTCATATCAAATTCGGGATCATTGACACTGCCGCTTACTGGAATCGTCAGATCAATCACCCCTTCCTTATTTTTGAGTAACGATACTGCCAAATCAAGTGGCAAATCTAGCGCATCGGGCGCCTCAACCCGCTCCCCAAGCTTGATATCATGCAACACAATATTATTCGTTGCAGAAAGTTCACCCTCAACAACCTTATACGTCAGCTCTACGTCGCCACGTCCTTCGTCGATACGTCTACCTGCAAATTTGATTGTATAGGGGCTCATAGCAGGCAAATCTATATTACTGAACGACAGTTTTACCGTGGCAAATTCGCGAAGGGCTAACGGTTTTATTTCACCATCAATTTCCACCAGACCAAATTCATCAACCTTACCTTCCAATGTCAGCTCTACGGGTTGTTCAGAAAGCGTAGAAAAACCGCTTATTTCGCCATTGAGTGCCTGCATATGTGTATCAAAAACTATCGGCAAACTGGCATCGGTAAAACGCGAACTCGCGTTATTAATAATCGCTTGACCAATTGCCAACTCATAGCCATTGAAGGGACTGTCTTGATCTTTATTCTCTGTCTCAGCTTTGTCGTTTGGTTGCTCCTTGAGTAGTCCTCTTACATTGGTTTCGCCATCTTCGTTGATAAATATGCGGGCATATAGTTCATCAACGATCACTTCTGAGATAGCCAGGCGTTGTTTCGCTAATGAAAAATCAATTGTATTAATGTCCAGCTGGTCAAAGCTGAACAGTTTTTCATTGTTTTTCTGATTATCGAGCTGCACATCTTCAACCGTTAGATTAGCCTGGAGGCTAAACGGCTTTTGTTGATTAGAGGTAATCTGGGCGGTGGAGCTGACTTCACCTTTTACAATACCAACATGTGCATACTTGCTGAGATAAGGTTGCACCGGCTTCAAGGCTAATTTCTCTATAGTAGCCTCTGCCTGAACGGCCAGTTCTGGAAACAATTGAATTTCACCCTCAATCCCAATATCACCTCCTGTTTGCAAACTGATATCGGTAGTAAAAGGAATCTGATTACCCTCTGCCAGAGTGAAATTCTGCATGCTGCCAGACAGCATCATTGTAAGAGTAAAGGGCGTTTTCAGTTGCTCATCCATTAACGTCAGCTTGGTATTCTTGATGGCCAGATTGGCGATATCGAGCTGAAGTGGTGATGCTTGCGTATCGGGTTCATCAGTGGCTGGATCAGGCATTTTTTCCAATACTTGTAACCAGTCGATTTCACCCTGCTCGTTTAGGGTTGCAGCCAGATTGAAATCATCCAGTGAAACCGATTTTATAGTGAGCTGATTTTCTGGATAAACATAAAGCCCATTACTAATGGTCAGCTTACCGCCTTTTACTAACGCTTCACTCTCACCGGGCTGGTGAATATCTAACTCGGCTATTTCGATATCTATCTCACTGAGATCTATTTTTTTAGTATCACCGGCCAAATTGATGTCGTAAGACGTTTGCAGTTCAACTCGGCCGCTATTCAGTTCAACAGGCAGCTGACCGTTAAAATAACGATATGGCGTCTGCAAACTGAAATTGTTCAGTGTTACCTGGCCTGATAACTGTAACGGTGACATGCTTAACTTTCCGTCTGCGGACAATTTTGCGTCCTTTTCCAGTCCGATATCTAAATCTATATTGGCGGTTTGACTGGCCTCAGTGGAAAAATCTTGTAGCTGAATATTGACCGGACGTAATACCGTTTCAAAAGGCTCCTGCGGATTTTCATCACGATAATGAATCTCACCTTCGGTAAAACTTAACGCTCCAATTTCCAAGGTAAACGGTGACGTGTTTTGTTTATCGGTTTGTTCATCAGTATCTTCCACCACAGCCTCAGAATCTTTTCCGGGCAGGGCAGCTATTAACTGCAGCCAGTTGAGATCACCCTGCTGGTTTCGGGTCAAAGCCAGTTTAAAGTCAGTCAGCGAAACGTTATCCAATATGAGCTGATTTTCTGGAAAAGCATAACTGGCGTTTTTTATCTCCAGTTTCCCGTCTTGCAATAACGCTTTGGTCATGCCCGGCTGAAGAATACTAAAACCGGTCAAGCCTATATCAATCGCACTGAGATCAATATCTGCCGCTTCATCGGCAAAATCGATATCGTAGGATAATTGTAAATCCAGCCGCCCCTGGTTCAATTCAAATGGCAACTGTGCCTTAAAATAACGATAGGGCGACTGTAAACTGAAATTATCCAGCGTTATCTGACCCGATAACTGTAACGGAGACATGCTTAGCTTTCCGTCTGCGGACAATTTTGCGTCATTTTCCAGCCCGACCGCCAAATCTAAACTGGCGTTTTGACTGGCCTCCGTGGAAAAATCTTGCAGATGAATATTGATCGGACGCAATACAGTTTCAAAAGGCTCCTTGGGTACTTCATCCCGATAATGAATCTCGCCATTGGTATAGTTAACCTCAGCTATTTCCAAGCTAAATAAAGATTCGTCCTGTTCGCTGGATTGATTGGCTTCGTCTTCAACCGCTTCCTCTTTAGCTGAAGCTGCCCAGTTGTCTGCCAGTCTTGTCAGCGTATTAGCCGTTGTCGAATAACGTCGGAAATGCAGTGTTGTATCGGCCAGGTTGATTTCTTCCAGTCGTAAAGTCAGTCTCGCCAGTTGCAAAGGTTGCAGATTGAGGTAAAGCTTTTCTGATGCTGCCAGCGGCTCATCCTGCTCCATGGTTAATTGCAGATTGTCGACTGTCGCTTCAAATGTATAGGGATTGAAATATATGTTTTCGACACTGGCCTCAACGCCCAGTCTCTGTTGCATTGTCTTCACCAACTGGCGCTCTGCCAGCCACGGAACCAGTAAAAATCCTATCAAGGTATATAGCAGCAGAATACTGACAACCCAGATCAGCAAACTTCGATATTTCAGAAAGGTGTTTTTGACAGATTTCATGACTGATGGCTTATCTCAAAGGCAGAGATAAGCCAGTGTACCTAAATAATGCCTCTGAGCGTAAATGTCATACTCAATCGGGTTGCATTAATTAACTATGATCTACAGCGCTAATAAACTCGAATAATTCCTTTCATCGATAAAAGTTAACTCCTATAATTCTGCGGCAAAGCTTGTTGTCTCCGCTTTTCAGCGTCTTGCCAATAAACTTTATGGCTTGGCTATCATTAAGGTTCTTAAAAAAGCCCTTACTCATCAGTAAACTGAGAAAAGCGATTTCATATGGAGCGAGAAAACAAGGATGATCGGGTAATTTTAGTCACCGGCGGTGCGGGCTATATTGGCTCACATACCTGTGTTGAGCTTGCCAATAGTGGTTATAAACTGGTTGTGTTGGACAATCTGTCGAATTCTTCAGCAAATGTTTTGCCACGCCTCAAAAACATTACTCAGCAAACGATCACTTTTGTACAGGGCGACATTCGCCATAGTGAAACGCTGGAAGCACTATTTCGCCAATACAACATCAATGCCGTGATTCATTTTGCTGGACTGAAGACGTTAAATGAATCTGTGCTGCAGCCCATGCAGTACTACGATAACAATGTCAGTGGCACACTCACCCTTTGTAAGGTGATGGCTGAATTTGGCTGCAAAACACTGATTTTCAGTTCGTCAGCGACGGTGTACGACGAAACTTCCCAGCAACCGATACGTGAGGATTTTCCACTCGCAGCCAATAATCCCTACGGGCGTTCCAAGTTAATTATTGAACAGATATTAACCGATTTGCACAGCGCTGATCCGTCCTGGTCGATTGTCCTGCTACGCTACTTTAATCCTGTTGGGGCTCATAAATCAGGCTTGATAGGCGAAATTTCAAATGCCATATCCAGCAACTTGATGCCGTGTCTTTTACAGGTTGCGTCAGGGAAAAGAGATAAACTGCTTATTTATGGAAATGACTACACTACAAGGGATGGCACCGGAGTGCGTGATTACATTCATGTAACGGATTTGGCCAAAGCGCACGTTAAAGCTTTACAAAAAAGCCTCGATAGCACGGATATGCTGACCTTGAATATTGGCACCGGCAGAGGCTATTCAGTGTTAGAAATGATTTCAACCTTTGAACAGGTTTCCGGACATAAAATCCCATTTCAAGTTGTTGCTCGTCGGGCCAAAGATTTGGCACGCTGTATTGCCGACCCGTCTTTGGCCATTAAAACACTGAACTGGAAAGCCGAGCTGGATATCAACAGGATGTGCGCCGACAGTTGGCACTGGCAGACGCACAATCCTGATGGATATGTGTAAACAGGTCTGTATTAACTTGCGTATTTTCTGATTTTCTTATGCGGTGTTTCTGACGCGACTTTCTGCAGCAAGCTTTCGTAACCGGTTGCTTGTTTTAACGCCTTACACATCCATGCTGCAGAATCCTGGGTCGTTTTATCCAGGTTGGTGTCCATATACATCGATTTCAGCTTGGCCGCTGTCACTTCTAACAATGCTGGATCTTTTCGCTGCTCATGGAAAATCGCCCGGGCAGCAAGTCTTTGTGCATAAGCATCATTTGTCTCTAATAACTTGATATAACTAACAACTTCCGCCGGTAATTCGGTATCGGTTATCTTTACCGTAGCGAGTTTATTTTGGATAGCCTGAAATTGCACCAAATCTGCTTTGGCTTTTGATGCATGACGTTTTAACTTGCTGTTTTCAGCTTTATTTGCCATTAATTGCAAGGTTGGCTGGTATTTAGGGTTTCCGCTGTAGCCCAATGCTCTGACCTCATAGGCCAAGACGCTTAACACATCGCGTTCAAAATATTTCTGTTCTTGTGCTGCCAATACGTCTTTTTCCAGACGATCAAACAATAACGGATCAGAAAGTCCGGACCATTGCAGCCGTTCCAGCATCTGTTCTTTTTGCTCAACACTACCGGAATCCATGATGTTCAGGTTGTGTTCAATCCGTTGTTGGTCTGTTTCAAAAGCCTGCAGCATTCCGCTGAAAGCCAACAAACCTGCAGCAATAACCAATTGTTTTAACTTCATTTTTGTATCCTTACAGTTATTTAAATTATTTCCATCGTTTAAAAATCAGTGAAGTATTGATTCCACCAAAAGCAAAATTGTTACTCATGATCAAATCGGTTTCGATATGCCGTGGCTCGTGCATAATGTAATCAAGATCACCACATGCCGGGTCAATTTCATCCAGATTTGCTGTGGCATGAAACCAGTTTTCACGCATCATCTGAATCGCCACCCAGGACTCCAGGGCACCACAAGCACCTAGCGTATGTCCGGTAAAACTCTTAAAAGAACTGATCGGTGTATGTTGTCCAAAAACAACGGCCGTTGCTGTCGATTCAGCAATGTCGCCGCGATCTGTTGCCGTGCCATGTGCACTGACATAACCAATTTCATCAGCAGTTACATCGGCACAACTGAGCGCTATTCGCATGGCTTTTTCCATGGTAACGGCTGAAGGTTGGGTGACATGACTGCCATCGGAATTGGTACCAAATCCCATCAATTCTGCATAAATATGGGCATTGCGTGCTAAAGCATGTTCGAGTTCTTCAAGAATCAAAGTACAGCCGCCTTCACCAATAACCAGGCCATCACGCTGTTTATCAAAGGGGCGAGGGCTAAGGTGGGGAGTGTCATTTTTAATGCTGGTGGCGTACAACGTGTCAAACACCGCGGCTTCAGTTGCACACAATGCCTCACAACCGCCTGCCACCATAATGGTTTGGTGTCCGTATTTAATGGCCTCATAGGCATAACCTATGGCCTGGCTTCCCGATGTACAGGCACTAGAGGTCGTCAACACTCGTCCCCGTAAACCAAAATAGATGCCGATATTTACCGGTGAAGTATGAGACATCATCTTGATATAGGAGTTGGCATTCAGCCCGTCGCTGGTATGGTTGAGCAGCATATTGCCAAAATCCGCAATTGCATCGGTATCACCAGCAGAAGAACCATAGGCTACACCGACTTCGCCACTGCGAAGGATTTCGTCATTCAGTAAGCCGGCATCTTCCAATGCCAATTCACTACTGCGAACAGCCAACTGTGCAACACGGCCCATACTGCGTAAATCTTTACGTTTATAGTGGGCTGGCATCTCAAAGTTTTCTACCGGTGCACCCAGCCGAGTATTCAGTTCGGTGTATTTATCCCAGGCATCAATCCGTTGAATACCGGTTTGCATATTCTGTAATCGCTCACGTATGGCGGGCCAATCATTGCCGATAGGTGAAAAACCAGCCATTCCAGTTATGACTACTCGCTTCATCAACACATTCCGCCATTAACAGAAATAACCTGACGGGTGATATAGGCCGCCTCTTCACTCATTAAAAAGCTTACGGTTCCAGCGACTTCTTCCACTGTGCCCACCCTTTGCATTGGGATCATTTTCATGGCTTCTTCCATATGGACATCTTCTGTCATTTCCGTATCGATAAGCCCGGGAGCAACACAATTGACGGTGATTTTACGTTTGGCCAGTTCAACGGCCAGTGCTTTGGTCGCGCCGATAATGCCCGCCTTGGCTGCACTGTAATTAACTTGGCCACGATTACCCACCACCCCGGAAACCGAAGATAAGGTGACTATTCTGCCGGCTTTTCTGCGTCGAATCATCGGCATGATAATCGGCTGCAATACATTATAAAAGCCATCCAGATTGGTTCTGATCACTAAATCCCATTCATCACCGGGGATAGCTGGAAATGCATTATCTCTGGCAATACCGGCATTACACACCACACCATAATAGGCACCATGCAATTCAACATCCTGTTCAAGTATTGTCGCCGTTTGTTCGCGATCAGCAATATCAAACTGCAACACCCGAACTTGACGGCCAAGCGCTGCTATTTCAGCTGCTACGGCTTCGGCCTGTTCTCGGTTACTTCGACAATGCAGCACAATATCGTAACCTTGTCTGGCGAGACGCAGCGCTATCGCTTTACCGATGCCTCGGCTCGACCCGGTGACTAAAATGGTTTCACTCATCGAATAGCTTCCTCTAAAAACTCACTGGCATCATCTGGCTGGTAGACATTCAGGTTAGCCGATGCCGTTGCCTGTTCGCCAGTCAACTGGCAAGTGAAAACGTGCAAACCATTTTCAGCCTGCATTTCACACTCAACTCTTATTGATAGGGTTTGCCCTATAGCAAACCAATCGGTATTGCACTGGTAACGTCGCGTCCCCAGCAAAAAGCCTAATTTGGGCGTTTTGGATTGTTGTCTTTGTTGTAAACCGGCATAAGCGGCAATGGCCTGGGCCAGATATTCCACGCCAATCCAGGCCGGTACACCCTTTTCTTCCACAAACATGCTGTCAGAATGAATCTCCACTTCGGCTTCCAGCCATTGCTCACCGTAAGCGGTTACTCTGGTTAATAACGACATACTGCCTGAGTGTGGCACCAGATCAGCTATCTGATAGCGTTCCGTCATGATGCTCGTTCCAGAATCAAGGCGATATTATTGCCACCAAATGCAAAAGAATTGCTCAACACAAATTTGCTTCGTTCAGCAGACTGACTTGCCGTCACCAAATTCAACGTTGGAATAGCCGGGTCAGATTCCCCATCCCAACGATGCTTGGGGATAAACCCTGTTTCGTCGGTCAGCATCAGCCAGCAAATCGCCGCCTCAATGGCACCGGCAGCGCCAAGGGTATGACCGGTGAAAGGCTTGGTCGAGCTGCATAGCACCTTATGACCAAATAGCTGATTGACCGCGATGGATTCCATCTGATCATTTAACACCGTTGCCGTGCCATGCAGATTAATATAATCAATATCTTTTGGCTCAAGCCCGGCATCTTCCATCGCCAGTCGCATACAGCTTACCGCACCTTCTCCATTTGGTTCGGGTGCTGAAATATGGTGAGCATCGCTGCTTTCACCAATACCCCGCAAAATTACGCCCTGTTGCTGTCCGGACAGCACAAACAATGCGGCCGCTTCGCCAATATTGATACCGTTGCGGTTTTTACTAAATGGATTACAGATTTCGGTGCTAACGGCTTCTAATGCAGAAAATCCCTGAATGGTGAGCCGGCATAATGTATCGACTCCACCAGCAATGACCACATCACATATACCGGCAGTAATCAGCCTTTTGCCACTTGCCAGTGCTTTGGCACCCGACGAACAGGCTGTTGAAATGGCATAAATCGGACCTTTGGCTCCGCTTAGCTCAGCAATAAACTGCGCCGCATTGCCCATCTCCTGAATACTGTAATGATAGCTCTCCGGTAGATTCCCTGATTCAACGGAAGCTTTAATCGCGGGTTCGGCATCACTGATTCCAGAGGTGCTGGTACCTATTACAATACCAACCCGATCCGCGCCAAATTCAGCAATCGCTTGTTCTACTTCACTTTGGATTTGCAGGTAAGCCGCTAAGGCAAACTGATTGTTGCGACTTTGCCAGCAAGACGCTGTTAATGGGTTTACCGGCAACTCATCAAGACACTTACCCACGGGCAAAGCCGCCGCACCAAAAGAGTTATCCTCCGTTAGAAAATCTGTGTCTGATAACAAACCCTTTTTCAGTGATTCGACACTATTGCCAGCAGCGCACAATAAACCCACGCTATTGAGATACACTTCGTTTGGCGTCATAACGCTGCTGCCTCCAGCGATTGTATTTTTACCTGATATCGCTCCTGAAGGTTGTGAATCAACACGCTGTCATCTTTATACTGAACATCCAGTATTAAACGATTATTTTCAGATAATCGACGCGACGTGTTATCCAACTCTATATCCCAGCCGGCAGTGGCTGGATAGACCTTTTTTAAAGCGACTTCCGGCCATAAAGCAAACTGCATCACCGCCATAATCTGCTCAGCCGGGATGCTTATATCCGTCATATTCTGTTGTTGAAATTCAGTGCCATCATAAGACATCTTCAGCACCGTCATCCCGGTAGGCATCAGTACCAAAACGTTAAACCTTTCTGCTTTGATATCACTTATCAGCACAAACTGCTGCTGTTTGCTGCCAGCAATAAAGGTGAGTTTTTGCTGCAATAAACCAGGCTCAGGCCCGGTTTCAGGAGACAACAGTTGCAGTTGCTGATGCGTTTCCCATTTGAATGGGTTGACGCTGCAGCCGTTAAAAAACAATGCAGTGAACAGCAAGCAGGTAATCAGGTATTTCGGCATAGTTCTGCCAACGCACTCAAACGCTTTGAATCTTTTACAAAGGGATTTTTGATATCCCAGGCATAGCCAGCCAAAATAGAGCTAATCATACGTTTTACCGGTTCATTTTTTTGTGTGGTGAAAATGACATCCTGTAAACGACCGTCATACCAGCCTTCAACGAATTCCCGGAAGGTATTCACACCTTGCTGTAAGGGATAAACAAACTGCTGCTGCCAATCGGGCGTGCCGCCCTGTAATTGCTGGTTCAGCACGTCAACAGCCAGACTGGCAGATTTAAAGGCGATGGTTACGCCAGATGAAAATACCGGATCCAAAAACTCACCGGCATTGCCCAGTAACGCATAGCCGGGTCCGTACATTTGTGTCACATCACAGGCATACCCGGTAAGCGCCCCTATCCGTGTATCAAACGTAGCGGTTGTCAGTAAATCAGCCATCCAGCCCGATTCGGCAATCAATTGCTTTAATTTATCAGTATCACTGCCCGGCATTGCATCGATAAAGGTTTTTGACGCCACTACGCCGACCGAGGCTCTGGCATTACTGAACGGAATCAACCAGTACCAGACATCGCGATGTTGAGGATGCACGGTGATCAGAATCTTATTGCGGTCATAGGCCGGATCACTGATGTCATCTTCTACATGGGTAAACAACGAAGTTCTGGGTTCGAAGTTTGCTGCTTTCTCCAGATTGAGTAATTTGGGTAACACCCGTCCATAACCACTGCCATCGAGCACGAATCTAGCCTGAAACTGCTGGCGGTGTTCAGCTTCATCAACGACATCAATGGTTGCAATGCCCAGGGTTTCATCATAGTCAAACTGGGTAACCGACTGGCCATAACGAATGTCTACCCCCTGTCTGGCCGCTTCATCCGCCAGCACTTTATCGAATTTGTCGCGCTGCACCTGAAAAGTGATGCCCCAGCCTTCAGAAAACTTCTCGTTAAAATTGAAATATTCATAACGGTCACCACAACTGAATGCAGCACCATCTTTATATTGAAAACCTGCAGCCTGGACGGCTTCCAGCATGCCCGCCTGTTCGAGAAATGTCATGCTTTGTGGCAGCAAGCTTTCACCGATCGAGAAGCGAGGAAAATGTGCTCGCTCCAAAACCAGAACGTTATAGCCTTGTTTATTCAGCAATGCCGACGCCACTGCACCCGAAGGCCCTGCACCAATTACAATGACATCAAAAATCCCTTTTTGTGTAGCCACTATTCAACTCCTTGAGAAGGCTGACGTAATAACGTCGTTAATATCCAAATCATTGCTAACCCCAAAAATACGGTCAGCCCAAAATGCTGCAATACCGGTGTTTGACTTAAAGCGAGCAAACCAAAAGCCAATAAACTGGTGATGACTGACAACGTTACAGCCAGCCAGGTATTGGCGGCCTGCTGGGTTTCTGTCAAAAAAATCCCCATATCCAGGCCGATACCAAGCACCAGAATCAACGCCATGAAATGAAATAAATTAATGCCAGGTAAACACTGCATCAGGATCCCAAGAGTGAATAACGAGGCCAGCATTGGAGGTAATATGATTCGCCAGGCGGCTATCTTATATCGCATAAATAAAATCACAAACACAAACAGGTAGGCCAATGCGACCCAGATCATGATTTGCTGACGATAATCAGCCATCAAACTGGAAATTGCCTCAACCTGATCGACCAACATCACAGTCGGAAAATGTTCTTTTAAATTTAATTGCTCTTCCAATTGCTTGGGTTGGCTTGCGGTCAGACTGATAATCGTTGCTAAACCATTTTGCTCGGTCTGAATGATCTGCGAACTGAGCATGCCCGCAAAATCTTTGTTGGGAAGTTGTTGTAACGTTAATCGATTTGCCAAGCCTTGCTGCATCATCTCCATGGTTTGCCTATACGCGGCATCGGATAACTTCAGCGCAGCAAACAGATCACTGAGCTCAGCTTGATAGAGCTTTTCCACCAGGCCGGCATTGCTTTGCTGTCTTGCCAGAGAAGGCAGGCGGTCCGCCAATAAGCTGAAATTAAGCAAAACACCATTATCAACCTGCTGACTCAGCCAGGGCCGAATAGCTTCTTCCTGTTGCAGACACTGCTCCAGTTGATCACAAGGAATCAATAAAAATTGGGTGCTGCTATTCAGACCCAAACGGTTCTGTACATTGGTTTCCTGTTCCAGCAACGCCGCCGGTGATGTTTGTAACAGGCGAATATCATCTTCTGTCTTTCCAGACCAAATTGACGTTATCGCCGCAATGACAACAATGCTCAGTACAAACTGAAATTTTTTATTCGATGCCATTGGTGGGCAAGCAGATTGCCATTTGGCTAATTGTTTGGCTAACGGCAATTCTGCTAGGGGATCTTCTTGTGTCAGCCTCGGTAACCAAATCACCACTGTCAACCAGGCAGCAAGCAAACCGACTGCAGAAAAAACCGCCATTTGTCTTAAACCGGGAAAAGGCGACATGGCCTGTGCAGCATAAGCCAAAACACTCGAAAACAGGCCTAACAACAACCCCGGCATAATGCGGGGCAGAACATGCTGATGGCGTTGCCTTTCACACATAAAATGCAGCGCATAGTCGATTGCCACACCAATTAGTCCGGCACCAAAAGCGAAGGTCACAATATGTACCCGTTCAAAAACCAGCAATGCCACGGAAGTTGCCACCGTACAGCCCACCGCGATGGGCAGCAACAATATAGTTACCAGGCGTAAGCTGCGAAACACCCACAACATTAATATAAGAATACCTGCTAACGACCCCAATCCAATGGTCGAGATCTCTTTTTGGGCCTGTTGAGCCCCGGCATCTGCATGTATTAACAACCCCGATGGCAGTAGCTCAATATCCCGTTCACTAAAGCTGAATCTCAATTCATCAAAAACAGATAACACAGACTGCTGGACGTTGATTGAAAAAGCATCGCCTTTAAGCTGAATGATGACGAGATTGGTTAATGCCTGCTCATTGGGGACGCGTAAATAACCCTGCCCATCCATTTCAATATTGATCACCGGTGTCTGAGCGGTTCGCCAGGCTGATGATAAAGCAAACGGATCGGCTTTCAGGTTTTGTCCACCGACCTGCATAGGGCTGTAAATCATGCTTAAGGCACGTTTAGCCACCGCATCTGTATCGTCATTTTGCAGGGAGGATCGGATCTTTTCGCTTAATAATACGTAGCGATAATCATCTGATACTTGCTGAGATTGTGCAATTTGCTGCTCGTCTATTTGCCAGATAACAGACTCGACTTCCGGGATCTGCTGAAAGCGATCTACAAGGGTTTTCGTGGCTTGTTGCAGTGTCTGTTTATCCTGACCGGAAATCAGAATAAGTAATCGCTCTGCAAAACGTTGCCCCATTTGAGCAGAAGCTTCCCGGACCAGAGGTTGCTGCTGCGACTCTGGCAGCAAACTCATCATGCTGGTATCGATAGCGGGTTGTTTTTGCCATGCCAGAAATAACAGGCTTATCACCAGTAACCCCCATAAGATAGCGGCTACTTTTGAAGTCAATAAACGGACAATCATTGCTGTAAATTCAGGAAACTGATGTAGGTGATATCACCGTTTTTTTCATATAAAACCACTTTACGCATCAGATTATCACCCGATAATTCCACATGGTTGATGGCCTGTTTGAGCGTCTGCTTTCTAGGTGTGAGTTTGACCTGCCAGTAACGGTCATTCTGGTAATCACCATTGGCAAAAAAATAATCTGACAAGGCGTACCAGTCGGCAGTTAACACGGCAAAGAAGATTTCCGTGAGAACTTTGGTCGCAGGATCTTTATCAGCTTTCAGAGAGATCAGTTCATCACCGCCCTGACTGCTGGAGATACTGCTGGGCCTCATGATCAGTTCATTTTCAATCGGCGTTAGTGTCTGCCAACGAATGAATTTGTCACGTTGATAATTGAAGATTCCGCTGGAAACCAGTGTGGTATCGAATTCTGCCAGATATTTTTCCTGTTTAAACTCGCCCTGCAATTGATCTGGGGACTCGGTTAATTGCGTGAGCAATTCATATGACAGCTCGGCCTGGACTGGCGTTATCACAAACAAAAGCAGCAGCAATAAACGGCGAATCATGGCTCCAACCCCAGCTTTTTAAATAAAATCTCCGGTGAGACAAACAGCATTTCTGAGTTTTGCATATCAACGGCCACCTGAACGGTATAGCCCTTGGTTAAACGTTGACCGGTCTGAGCATCTTCAATTAAATAATCAATTTTTAAGCGATTTTCCCATTCGGTTAATTTGGCGATCACTCGGATCTTCTGCTGAAAATGTAATGGTTTTGCATAACGCACACGCAAATCAATAACCGGCCAGGCAAAACCCGACGCTTCCATCTGCGGGTAGTTATAGTCAATCGAATCCAATAAGGCACAACGGGCGATTTCAAAATACTTCACATAGTGTCCATGCCAGGCAACTTTCATTACATCGACATCATGAAAAGGTATTTCAATTAGCACTTCAGCTTGTCTCATTCAGACTTCCTGTTTTTGTCTATTGCTGGTGACCAGAATGGATAAAAATTAAACCATTGTAATGGGGCTTCAAGGCAATAATGCTGCAAGCGGTCAGCATATTGTTGTACCACTGCATCCAGCTTCAGTTGTCGTTCACGGCGAGACCAGCTTAATTTCTCGGCAAATCGTTCAATATAAATATGATAGCCATCGGTTTTTTTAAGACAAAACATCAAAAACACCGGACAATCCAGCAAGCTCGCCAGAATAAAACCACCTTGTGGCATAGGCGCTGGATGGCCCAGAAAATCAACCTCTGAAACCCTTTGCTGCCCACTAACCGGAGTGCGATCGCCGGCGATTACCAGAAACTCTCCAGCTGCGACTCGATCTGACATCAACATGGCAAAAGCGGGCGACATATCGGTGACCTGATACATTTCGACCTGTGTCTGTTGATTTACCTGCTGCATCAGTGAATTGAATTTTTCGGCATGTTGGGTATAAACCAGCAAGGTTAACCGCAAGTCAGGTTGTTGACGCGACAATGCGTTACAAACTTCGGTATTACCCAGATGCGAAACGATAATAATGCCGCCCTGCTTGTTCTTGATCGCTTGTTCAAACAACCCATCGTTTTCAAAATGCACATCATCCAGCGTGATCTGCCCCATCCATACAAGAAATTTGTCGAGCAGCATTTCGCCAAACAGCAAAAAATGTCTGAATGACGATAATGGTTTTTTCTCGGGTAAATAGGCCTGGACTCGCGTCAGATATTCTTGGGAAGCAAGCCTGGCATTCTGATTTCGTAGATAGTAATAACTGATAACCGGATACAGAAAAACACGAAATCCCCACCGTCCAAACAATCGATACACCCACAGCAGTAACTTCATGCCAAAAACAGTGCCTGTCTCGGTGATTTTTGACCAGTGATTGCGTTTATCAGCCATGCATTTTTTGCCATAACAGCCGTGGCAAACGCCAGAGCATGCCGAAGAACAAACGCGTATGCATTGCGCTGATTAACACGTTATCCTTCCACAGATTAAAATGTGACACGCCATCAATGGGGTAATGCACTTTAGTGGGCAGATTTTGCACTTCACCCTTTTCCCAAACCCAACGCACCATGATTTCCGGATCAAAATCCATGCGATTACCACATTTTTGTTTTGCCAGTAACTGCACCAGCGGGGCAACAGGATAAACCCGATAGCCACACATACTATCCTTCACCTGCAAAGAAAGTGTGTTAATCCAGATCCAGATATGGGTCAGATACCGACTGTAAAAACGTAACTTGGGCACTGAGGCATCATACTCCGGATAACCAGCCACCAGGGCTTTAGGATTGTCCGACGCTGTCGACATAAACAACTCCAGATCCTCCAGATCATGCTGTCCATCAGCATCAACCTGCAACGCATGGGTAAAATGCTGTTGATTAAGCCAAATCAACCCTGCTTTTACTGCAGCGCCTTTACCGCCGTTTTGCGGTAGACGAATTAAGGAAACCTGCTCGGAATATTCATGTTGCAACCGAATTAATGCCTGTTCACAGGCTGAATAACTACCATCATCAACCAGTAACACCGGATAGCCATAGGGTAAAATCGCTTCCAATATTTTGCCAATTGCATTTTCATGGTTATAAACGGGTATCAATATGGCGGCTTTAAAAGCCAAATTCGTTGTTGCATTATTCATAACAAAGCCTGCCGCTTGAGTGAGTACCTGCTTCGGAGTGATAGTTGAAAAACAGTTTTTGCTTGGTACCGTCATAACGCAGGCTGATGGAGACCAATTGATCCGGCAATAACAATAATTGAAATTTCAGCGCTTCAATTTGGCTGAATTTACCCGACACATTAAAAAACTGTCGGCCATAAAACTCAGCCCAATGTATCTGCACAATGCCGGGTAAAATCGCCTGCTGGTCAAAATGCCCGTCAAAATAGATAAGCTGCCCGGGTAAACGACAGGTTAACGTCACTTGGTCATCATCTTTTTCAACGTTAATTACCTCTGGCCATTTCACCTGCTCTTTTTCAAACAGTGATGCCAGATTCTGTCTGGGCAACTTACCCTGGGAATTGACTGGAAATACCGTTACAAAGCGCCAGCGTCTTGGAATAACGATGGCTTCAAAATGATCGCTTAACTGTTTTTTTAACAGACCGATCAGCCGTTTTCTGCCGGCTTGCTGCATCAGTTCATTACCCGCAGCGCTAAGAATAATGACTGCAACCATTTCACAGCGATGTCGCTCCAGCGTTAGCGTCTGTGCTTTTTCAACCCATTCACAAGCCTGCAAAATCGAGTTCATCTCGTTTAATGAAACCCGTTTACCTTCTACTTTGACTATCTGATCGATCCTGCCTTGCAAATCAAAGCGGCCATCGTCATAAAAAGACACCTGATCGGCAAGATTAATTTGGCGTTTATCCTCGGTAAAAAAGACATTTAAACTACTGTCTGCAGCTGGTGATAATTCAACATGTGCTAATGCCTGCCATAACGCAGCTTGTTCGGCAGAGTGCTGACAACGCCATGCCAATGCCCCGGTCTCCGAACTACCATAAATTTCTTTCACTGGTGCCTTAAGCAGATTGGCCACATTGAGACTATCTTTAAGGCTAAGTGGTGCCGTTGAACAATAGACTTCAAGACATTTCTGTTCAATTAAATGCCAGTCCTGTTGTGAGTTCATCCGCCCCAGGTGCGATGGGCTGGAGACTAAACTAAAACTTGAATAATGCTCGACCAACGCAATTAAATCTTCCGGATACTGACTCAGCTGGGCCGTGAATGCCTGCTGATAACTGAATGGCCTTAACAGACGAAAGGTAAGACCATATAAATGCTGATGCGATACGGTTGTAGCCACAATTTCTGCTGAGGATTGCGGCATCAGCTCATCCAGTGCCGTTAATTCCGCCTCAAGTTGCTGCATGGTTTTGCATATCGCTTTGGGTTGGCCGGTAGAGCCTGAAGTAAACACCATGATAGCGGGATGATCAGCAGCAATGATCTGCCAGTCTGTTTTCTGCTGAGAATAACTATTTTCATCTAACTGTAGCGCCTGCTCGATCTCAAACTGACCAATAAAACCATCAACTCCGGCTGTGAGCCGTGTGATGGTGTCAGGCAGGTTATCCCCAGTAAGGCAGGCGGTTCTGGATAGCTGCCACAACGCCAAAATGATGGCCAGACATTCAGCTGCGTCTTGGTGAAACACGGCCCAACGCTGCCCAGCATGTTGTTCCAGGAAGTCGACCCAGCTGGCAACACGCTGCTCAAATGCTGTTGCCGTGATTTCATGTTTTCCGGATAGCGCCACACGACTGTCAGCCGGTCGGTGCCACCATTGGGATAAGGGAGTCATCGCAGCCAAGTTAAACAGCCTTTACTCGTTGTCTGACCAACCATTCTCCGGCCATTAGAATGCCGATGAGAACATATGCCACCACACCGTTATACCAAAGCCATAACGTATCATCTGCCAACACTACTGTTGCCAGCGCTATCGAGGCATTAATAACAAAAAACACACACCAGATCTGTGTCACTTTTCGAGTATAGCTAACGGCTTTCTCTGGTAAGTCCGGTTCACGAATTCTGGCCAGCCTTTCGATAAAACTCATCTCAGTGAGCAAGCTGGAGGCAAACAGGAATAACAGGCTTAGATTGATAATGACTGGATAGAGTTTGAGGCCATTTTTTTCACCCAGCCACCAGACGACACTGACAATAACCATCACGGCCATGCATAAGAAATAGCGTTCCTGCGTTGACGAAGCTGTTAGCCAGCGTAAAACGAATAACCCGGCCAGCAGCAATAGTAGCCAACCATACGCATCATACTGTATCCCCCAATACACAATAAACGGATACAACAAAGATAAAATGATTAAACTGGCTTTTACCATTGAAGTCATTAACTTGAATGTAGCAACTTATCAACTTGTTCAACGATGTCCTGCACGGTTCTGACGGATTTAAAATCATCTGGCTGAATTTTCTTTTTGGTCATTTTTCGTAATTCAATGACTAAATCAACTGCATCAATACTATCGATGTCCAGATCTTCATATAGATTTGAGTCAGGATTTATATCTTTCGCATCAAGCTCAAATAAATCTTCAAATACGGCAACGACCTTATTGTAAATTTCTTCCCGATCTTTCATGGTGTTCACTTATTTGGTCCGGTGGGATTCAACCAGCTTTGCTAAAGCATTGACGCTGGCAAAATATTGGCGAGTTTCTTCGGAGTCCGCTTTCAGCTTGATGCCGTAACGTTTTTGTAACGCCAGGCCGATTTCCAGCGCATCGATGGAGTCCAAACCCAAGCCATCAACAAACAGTGGGGCATCATCTTCAATGTCGTCCAGCTCAATGTCTTCCAGATCCAGACTCTCAATAATCATTTGTTTTATTTCTTGATTAAGATCACTCATGTAATCCAATCTCCTTATTAAAAAAACCGGTTAAATCGGCGGTCAGATCTCTGGCGGCCATAGCAGGCTTCTGGTTATCAATATAAGCCTTCATAAGAATAGGATGCTCGATCCTGATCGAAAAATGTGGTCGTTGCAGCGGTATGCGATACCAAGGTTCACCTTTGGTTAAGGTCACCGGATTACACTCAATAATGACCGGTGTTACATCAACTGCGGTACGAATCGCCACATTGGCCGCTCCGCGTTTCAAGCTGAGCGATTGTCCCGGTTTGGAACGCGTGCCTTCAGGGAATATAATCAGTGCATCTCCTCGATCAAAAGCTTGCTGGGCTGCATCAATGACGTCATCAACCGAGTCATCATTGATGATATATCCAGCAGCTTTAACCGGACCATAGGTAAAAGGGTTACGTAACAACGCTCTTTTTACGACACAATTTGCATTCGGCACCAGCGAAATCAGAAAAATCACATCAATAAGCGATGGATGATTTGCCAGGATCAATTTAGCGCCTTGCAATCGGTCCCGACCATGCACCTCATAACTGAGCACGCCAAGCAGCTTCATCAAACCGATATAGAAACGAAAAACATAATGAATACATGCCTTGCCCCGGCGCTGCTTCTGCACTGCAGTGCCCGGCAGTACCAATAGAATCGGTGCCAGGATTAACGAAATAAATACACTGCCCAAGCCAAATAAAAAAAAGCTTAGAGCAGTTGCAAATAAACGCCAGGCTCGATCAATATGTGCTTTCATTCCCCGGCATCCATCGTCATTAACCAATTCGCTTGATTAACGTTCATGACCAGACTGCCTTGCCCAGCAATCAACAACTTGATGAATTCAAATATTTCATCGTAAGTACTGAGCCCAGAGCCTGCTTCCATCGTTGATTTTAACGTTAAGTTTGCTTTTGAAACGCTCGGTCTGCTCACAACAAATGCTAATGCCAGCGGAAAAGGCGAACTGATTTCGTAGGGGCGGTATAACGCTGGTAAAGGAATGTCATAAACAACACAGAAAACACGTTCATGCTGCTCAAGCTGTGTGGCAGCTTCAAATAATGTTTGCAACAGCAGGCCATTCATTGCTGAAATGGCTGTTATCGGTGATTTATCTTTGCGGGCAATGGAGATGATTCCGGCAACCGCGTTGTGCACGGCTAAACTGAAACCGGTTGGTGAGATAGGTTGGTCCTTAGCGATTTCTTCAAGCAGCGATAACGTTAAGCCGGTATCGCCATGTCGTGAAGCAAAAATACCGGGCATTTTTTGATTTTCTGCCAACACATTCAGCGTGGATGCTGCTGCATATTTACCCAACGTCGTAAAACGCCGACGCAGCAAAGCAGGTATCTGTTTTAAAACCGGGGAGGTTTCTTCAACCTGGGCATCTGATAAGCCATCAAACCATGCCTGCCAGGAGGCTTTAGTATCCAGTCCTGGAGCCAATGCTGACCAGGTCTCCAGACTAAGACTTACCACTGCATAAACTCATTTTCTGTCATTTAGGGCTCCAAGATCCATCTCGGCTCTTTTAGTTTAGTTCCTCGACTGAGGGATTTTACTTTGCCAAGGTGTTTATGCAAGTCAAATATGCCATTGAGCAGCAAACCTGACTCGCCTATACTGGCCGCTTTCTTACTATCTACAGGGATGTAATATTGTGAAACAAATATTAATTTTATTAACCGCGGCCATTGTTATTTTTTCTACCCAGGCTCACAGCCGTGATACAAAACATATGCTACCTATTGAAGCAGCAATGAACTCGGTTGATTTTAAAGAAAAACTCGACCCCTCAATTCGGTTCTATTTTGGCAATCAGCCACATCCTGAAGTGGTGAAGTCTTATGGCAAATTTGTCAGCAACAAAAAAA
>SWCD01024177.1_pt1 | contig 40711 bp, 33 predicted proteins | sample 4693011 | NCBI WGS metagenome assembly SWCD01 (sample SAMN10267278, study PRJNA491770) | bioreactor metagenome | isolation source: DHS bioreactor inoculated with marine | place: Japan: Omine Ridge, Nankai Trough
CCCCCCAGGCGGCGGCCCAGGTCGAGGCGGTCCGCTACCGCGGCTACGACGTGGAGCGCGACCTGACGATTCGGCTCGGCGCCGGCGAGAGACCCCAGTGGACCGTCTGCGTGCTGCTCACGGAGGCCTTGTGTGAGCGACCCTGGCGTGAGGTGGCGGAGGCGGCCCTGGAGGGCGGGGCGGATTGTCTGCAGCTTCGCGAGAAGGAACTTGGGGGCAAGGAGTTGCTTGCCCGGGCGAAGTGGCTCGCAGGCGTATGCCACGCCCGCGGGGCGGCCCTGGTCATCAACGATCGGCCGGATGTGGCGCTTCTGAGCGGGGCGGACGGCGTGCACCTCGGGCAGGAGGACCTGCCGGCCGGCGAGGTTCGGGCATTAACGTTCGGCAGGTGCCTGCTCGGCGTGAGCACCGCCAACGTCGAGATGGCCGAGCGAGCCATCGCCGCCGGGGCGGACTATTGCGGCGTGGGACCGATGTTTCCCAGCACGACCAAAGACAAGAAGATCATCGTCGGGCCGACGTACCTGCGGCAGTACCTGGAACGCTTCCCCCACCTCCCGCATCTGGCCATCAGCGGCATCAACCCCCACAACGTCGCCGAGTTGTGTGCGGTCGGCGTGCGCGGCGTGGCGGTGAGCGGCATCGTCTGCGCCGCCGACGAGCCCGGCGAGGTGGTGCGGACGCTGCGGGAAGCCCTCGATCGCGCCCACCCGGAGGAAGCGGGCTAAGCTTTCGGCGAGAATCACCCTGCGGAGAACCCCATGGCACTCAGCTACCGCGAAACCACCCTGGACAACGGCCTGCGCATCGTGGCGGAGACGGATTCCGACGCCCACACGGCGGCGGTCGGCTTCTTCGTCAAGACGGGAACGCGCGACGAGGCGGCCCGGCTCATGGGCGTCTCGCACTACCTCGAGCACATGATGTTCAAGGGGACCGAGCGGCGGACCGCTGACGATGTCAATCGGGAATTCGACGAGATCGGAGCCAACCACAACGCCTTCACGACGAACGAGTTGACCGCCTTCTACGCCCACGTGCTGCCGGAGCACCTGACGCAGTCCACGGACATCCTGGCTGACATCCTGCGGCCCTCCCTGCGCGACAGTGACTTCACCGATGAGAAGGGCGTCATCCTCGAAGAGATCGCCATGTACCGCGACCAACCCTTCTGGGTTGTCTACGAAGCGGCCATGGAGCGGTACTACGGCACCCACCCGCTCTCCTATCGCGTGCTGGGCACCGATGAGACGATCAAGGCGATGACCAGCGAGCAGATGCGCGGCTACTTCCAGGAGCGCTACAGCGCCGACAACAGCGTCGTCGCCCTGGCCGGGAATCTCGACTTCGATCGGCTCGTTGAGGAGATCGCCAAGCGCTGTTCGCATTGGCAGCGGACCGGTGCGGATCGGCAAGCGCCCGCGCCGGCGCGGCAAGGCGGCGTGCACACGATCGAGGATCCCCGTCTGAACCGCGCCTACATGCTGGCCCTGGCGCCCGCGCCGGCGGCCACCGACGATCGGCGCTACGCCGCCACCTTGCTGGCCCGCTTGCTCGGCGAGACGGACGGCTCGCGGCTGTACTGGGCCCTGGTGGAGACCGGTCTGGCGGAGGCGGCGGAGGCGCATTACGAACCGCGCGACGGCACCGGCGACCACCTCGTCTTCGCCGCCACCACGCCCCAGAGTGCGGATGAGGTTTGGGGAATTGTCGAGCGCGAGATCGAGCAACTGGTCGATTCGATCAAGGAAAGCGACCTGGCGCGCCTGAAGAACAAAGTGCTCACCGCCGTCACCCTGCAGAGCGAAAGGCCGGCCGGGCGCATGCAGCGCCTGGGCCGCTGGTTCTGCTACTTCGATGAGTACGCCTCGCTCGAGTCGGAGCTAGCGAAGATCGAATCCGTGACGATCGAGGATCTGCGGGCGGTGTACCAGGCGTTCCCCTACCAGCCACGCACCGTGGTCAAGCTCGTGCCGGGATCGTAGGAGGCTCGCATGAGGACCATCGGCGTCATCGGCCTGGGCTACGTCGGGTTGCCGCTCTGCGTGTACATGCACCGGGCGGGGCATCGCGTCATTGGCTTCGACATCGATCCCGCCAAGGTCGAGAAGCTGCGGGCCGGGCGTTGCTACCTGGGCCACCTGGAAGAGCGCTTCGGCGAGGGATTCGTGGGCGCCTTGATGGAGTCCGGGCGCTTTGAGCCGACGACCGATTTGGAGCGCTACCGCGACTGCGAGGCGCTCCTCATTTGCGTACCCACACCCTTGACCGCTGAACGCCGACCGGAATTGCGGTACGTGATTGACACCACGCGCGGCATCGCCGAGCGCCTGGACGCCCACGCGGCTCCCCCGCTCATCGTGCTGGAGTCGACCACCTATCCGGGGACGACGCGGCAAGTGCTCAAGCCGATTCTCGATGCGGCGGGCTCGCCGTACCTGCTCGCCTTCAGCCCCGAGCGCGAAGACCCGGGCGGGCCTTGGGAGGCGGAGCGCATTCCCAAGCTGGTCGGGGGCGTGGATGTCGCCTCGCGCGAGGCGGCGGCGCGACTCTACAGCACCGCCTTCGAGACAGTTGTGCCGGTGGGCAGCGACGATGGCGGGGCGGAGGTGGCGGAGGCGGCGAAGCTCCTGGAGAACGTCTACCGGGCGGTGAACATCGCCCTGGTCAACGAAACGAAACTCGCCTTCGACGCCATGGACATCAACATCTGGGAGGTGATCGAGGCGGCGTCGACGAAGCCGTTCGGCTTCGCCCGTTTCACGCCGGGTCCCGGCCTGGGCGGCCACTGCATCCCCATCGATCCCTACTACCTCACCTACATCGCAGGACAGTTCGGACAAGAAACGCGCATGATCGAACTGGCCGGCGAGATCAACACGAGCATGCCCGCTTACGTCGTCGGCACGACGCTGCAAGCGCTCGCGGGCGCGGGCGCCTCGCAGGAGGCTCGGGTGCTCATCCTGGGTTTGGCCTACAAGCCCAACATCGACGATGTGCGCGAAAGCCCCTCCTTCGAGCTGATTCGCCTCTTTCAGAAAGCGGGCTGCGAGGTGGCCTACTCCGATCCGCACGTGCCGGAAACGCATCACATGCGGCAATACGGCGACCTGGGCCTGCAGAGCCTGGACTTGTCGGCGGAGATGCTGGCCGGTTTCGACGCGGTGGTCGTGTCAACCGCGCACGACGCCTTCGACTGGGATCTCATCGGCAAGCACGCGCGCCTGATCGTTGACACGCGCAACGTCTTTGGCGGCCGCGACGTCGCCGGCGAAGTGGTGCGCGCCTAGCAACACCAGGGCCCGGTCGGATGTGTGTTTCTCAGTGCTTTGGAGTGGCGAGGTGCGGTGGACCTCAAGCGGCCCGACGCTTCGCCTTGAAGACACGCACGCAGTTGCGGCCGGACTTCTTGGCGGCGTAGACGGCGCGGTCGGCGGCGTTGACGAACCGTGTGTGATCGGCGAAACAATCCAACTCCGAGGAATCCACGGCGGCAACGCCCAGGCTGACCGTGACCTCATGTGAGTCAACTACATCGGGAACGTCACTCAGGTCGAAGGCCTGCGAACCGATGGCCACGCGAGCGGCTTCGGCGAGACGGGCGGCCTCCACCCGTTCGACGTTGGGCAGAATCACCGCAAACTCCTCCCCACCGTAGCGGCAGACCAGACCCTGCTCACCAAAGAGATCGATCAGGCGCCGGCTTAACTCCACCAGCACCGCGTCGCCCGCCAGGTGGCCATACAGGTCGTTGACGTCTTTGAAGTGGTCCGCATCGATGAAGATGAGCGCCAGCTTGCCGCCCCGACGAACCTCGGCGTAGGCTTCCTGGATCTCGCGGTTGAAAAGGGCGCGGTTGGCGGCGCCGGTGAGGGCGTCGTGGTCGGCTTTCTCACGCAGTTGCCGATTCTGCTCCGTGAGTGTGCTCGCTTCTTGCGTGGCGGTCAGGGTGATATTGATCAGAGTCTGGTTCGCCTTGTCGAGGATGGTTTCGGCGTCGGCGTAGGGACCGGTGTCCACCTCGAAGAGTCGCGACAGCTCCCGCGCCCCTTCCGTGGTCTGGGCCAGGATCTCCTCGGTGCGATCCGAGGTGAAGCTGAACCAGGCCTCGCAGCGCTGAAACACCTTCTCGTAGTATTCGTCCGGATTCTCGTGCGTCAGGGCGTCGTGGATCAGACCGGCCACCGTCACGTACTGCACGATGTCCGTGGCAGCTTGCGGCGTCCGGTTGGGACGCCCGTGAAAGCGAATGGGCTGCACCAGCGAATCCGGCAGCCGCCAACGCGAACAGAGGGCTGCCCCGACGGCGGCGTGATCGAGCTCATAGGCGGCCAGTTCCGCCGCCGCCAACTGGTCGTGATCCGGCCCGGCGTTGCGCATCACCTTGAGGTAGCCATCACCCAGGGCGTTGTACAGGGCGATCATCCCCACGTCCTGCATCATCCCCGCCAGGAACGCCTCCTCGGGTTCGCCGTAGCGGGCCGCGGTGGCGATGGCCTTGGCGCCCACGGCGGTGTACAGGCCCCGACGCCAGTAGGCGACGTGGTCGAACGGATCCTCGATGCCCCTCTTGAGCGTGCCCACGAGGCTGAAGCCCAGGGCCAGCGTCTTGACCGGGTTCAGGCCGAGCAGCACCAAGGCGTGGCTGATGGTGCTGCACCCCTTGCGCAGACCGTAGTAACTCGAATTGACCGTCCGGAGAATCTTGGTTGCCAGGGCTTGGTCGTTCTGGATCGTGGCGGCGATTTCCGTGAGCTTGACGTCCGGATCCTGGGTCAGCTCGAGCACACGGACCGCGATGGCCGGGAGGCTCGGCAGACTGGGGCAGGCCAGAACCGTTTCCAACAACTCTTGATTCATGGCTGCGGACGACTCCGTTCGCGCAGTTGGGGAACCTCGGCGCGGGATACCTGAGTCTCATCGACTCTGGCCACCGCCCACTTCATTGTCAGGCCTGGCCTTTTCGGGGAATCAGGCGTCCGCGTCCATACGATCGAAGAGGAGTCGGGCCGCTGCTGATTCTCGGTCCAACAGGTACCGCAAGTACGCGGCCAACAGGCGATTGGCCCGCGTCAGGGCCCGACCCTCCGTCTCCCCGGCGTCCCCCATTCCCCGCAGCGCTCGCACCGTGCTTATGCGGACGCGCCAGCGGTCTTTGCCCGAGACGTCTCGCACCAAGCCCCCGGCGGCCGGCTTGAAGGCGAGCACCCGGTCCGCGCCGTCGAGGTCCAGCCGCTCCCCGGTCTCCACGTCCGCCTCCAACTCCGGCCGATAGCCGATCTCGGCCAGGAAGGTGCGCTGAAAGCAAAGCAACCCCCGCCAGCGGCCGTCCCGGTCGGTGTCCAGGGCTCCCACGATCCGCAGCGTCGCCACCGCCTGCTCGAAGAGTTGCGGGTGCGGATCCCCGACTGCCAGCCCCGTCTGGAGCAGGTCGGCGAGGTAGATCCCAATCGTGTGGGCGTCGAGGCTGCTCCGTAGCGCCGGGAAGATCTCCCGCAGGTCCCAATCCGTGATGGTCGCCAGTTCCCGATCCGGTTTGCTCACCAAGCCGACCTCGCCGAGCGTCAGCAGTTCCAGCCCACCGGAAAACGGCCCCTTCTCCCGCTTCGCTCCTTTGACCAGCCCTCGCACCAACCCCAGGCGCCGCGTCAGCAACGACACCGTCTGGCTCGTCTCCGACCAGTCCTGGCGGCGAATGCAGAGTGCGTCCTCGTGTGAAGCCGGCATGCGGGTTGGCCCGGCCCTCCTTGGATCGGTCTCGGTGAATCGCTGGCGGTGCCCTATACTGTGGGCAATGGATTGTACGAGCTAGAGAGGTATGCCATGGAGGACGGTCGGCGCATCATTGCCCTACTCAACCAGAAGGGCGGCGTGGGGAAGACAACCACGACGGTGAACCTCGGGGCGGCCCTGGCCGATCTGGGGCAGCGCGTGCTCCTGGTCGATCTGGATCCGCAGGCCCACCTGACCTTGCATCTGGGTATCGAACTGCCCGAGTCCGAGCAGGCTCTGAGCGTCTACGACCTGCTGCTGGACGCGGAAGCCGACCCCACCCAGGCCGTCCAGATCGTCAGCGAGCGCCTGCACGCCATCCCCTCCGAGGTCGACTTGGCCGCGGCTGAGATCGAGCTCGCCCAGGAAGGCGATCGCTATCTGCGTCTGCGCTCGCACCTGGATTGTTTGCGCGACCATTATGATTTTGTCTTGCTCGACTGCCCGCCCTCCCTGGGCCTGCTCACCATCAACGGCTTGGCCTGCGCCCATGAGGTGATCGTGCCCATGCAGGCGCACTTCCTCGCTCTGCAAGGCGTCAGCAAGCTGCTCGACACCGTTTCCATGATGGCGGCCCGGGTGAATCCGAGCCTGCGCGTGTCCGGCGTCATCCTCTGCATGCACGATGCCACGACCAAGCTCGCCGCTGAAGTCGTCGCCGACCTCGAGACCTTCTTCGAGCAGAGCCGCCAGGCCGAGGTGCCTTGGCGCGGGGCCCGCATTTTGCAGCCGTATGTTCGGCGAAACATCAAGGTCGCCGAGGCCCCCAGCTTCGGGCAGTCGATCTTCGACTACGAGCCGTCCTGCGCCGGCGCCATGGACTATCGCGCCCTCGCTCAGACGGTGCTCAATCTCGGCGAAGCCGAGGCAGCGGCCGAAACGTCGAATGGCCCGCCGCCGGCCGTCAAGGATACGGAAGACGAGCGCACCGACCTCGTCATCGTTACCGAACAGGTCGAGCGCGACGACAGCGCCAAGCTCGTTGACAGCGAGAAATGAAGCGCTAGTCGCGGACGGATTCGCCTGTGATCGACCAGCGCTCTGCGCCGACGAAGCGGGAGAGTCGCTCGAGCGCCGCTTCCATCTGGCCGCGGATCTTCTTGGTGACACGAAGGCCCGGCTCCCAGTAGAGATGGTTGACCACCAGCTCGCCGCGATCGCGGTGTGTCTTCATGTCCGCTCGTCCAACGAGGCGATCGCGATGCAAGAGGGGCAGCACGTAGTATCCGAAGCGGCGCTGCTTGGCGGGTACGAACGCCTCGAAGCGGTAGTCGAAATCGAACAGGCGGGCGGCACGGCCCCGATCCCGAAGCACCGGATCGAACGGCGCCAGGAAGCGGGCCCGATCCGGTGCTTCGGAGAGCCGCCCCAAGCGCCGCTGCCAGTCGGGAAGCGCCACGCCCGGCTTGGACTTCTCACCATTGTTCGGCGTCACCTCGGCGGGAACGACGCGCCCCTGCCGCACCGCCCCGACGCACCAGGCCCGGGCGGCGGGCAGCTTGATCGTGTTCCAGAATCCCGCCAGTTCGCTCGGCGTCGCCACCACCAGCCGCTCCAGCGCCGTGGCGCAGGCCCATTCCGTGACTTCCACATCGCTGGGGCGCGTGAGGTCTGCAATCTCCGGGTGCACCCGCTCCATGAGGTCGTAGGTTTTCTGGAAGTTCACCCGCCGGGCGATGGCGAGCTTGCCGGTGCGCCAAAGAAACTCCAGAGCCGTCTTGGCGGGTTTCCAATCCCACCAGCCGCCGCGCTGCTCATCGCGCTCCTGAACAAAGTCGCGCGAGGTCAAAGGTCCCTCCTCTTGGATGCGTTCCAGCACGTGGGCCGCCACGCGCTCAAATGCCTGGGTCCGCCGAGCTTCCCACCAGGGATGCTGGTAGGTCCACTCAAACCGCGGCAGCCAGTAGGGCAGCCATTTGGAGGGGATGTAGGAGGCGTCGTGGGTGAACTGCTCAAAGAGAGAGCGTTTCTTTTCGTGCAGCGTCGCCAGCCGGCTCGGTTGGTAGTCGTCGAAGCGAGCGTGCAGCGTCAGGTGATGGGCCCGCTCAATGGTGCTGATCGTGTCGAGCTGCACGAACCCCATTCGCTCGATGCGCTTCTGCAGCGAGGCGGGCCGGCACGGCCTGCTGGGGTCGTCGAGCAAGCCCTGCGTGCCCAGGAGCAGCAGACGCGCCTGGGCCGCCGGGATCATCGTGGTGGTGGGGGTGTTTCCTTTCGCCATGCGCTTCAGGCCGACTCATCTTCCTCTTCCGGGGCGGCCCTGGCGACGTCCTCAACCGCTTCGTCGACCTGTGAGCCACAGGCCATCTCGTCGTGATACAGCCGCGAAGCGCGTTTCTGCCAGTGCTGTCCCAGCCGCTCCACCGTCTCACCCGGCGGCATCGTCTTGAGCGTGGCGGCGTCCTCCCAGAGATTGAGCCGTTCCATCGTCTCGACGGCGTCGGCGGCATCGAACTGCACGTTGACCTTGAAGCGCTCCTGCAGATAGGTGTTGACTTGGGAGGCCAGGTCGTCTTCGCTCAAGACCTCGTCGGCCTTGTAGCGGCAGAAAGCGTAGGCCAGCAGGGCTTCCTTGAACTCCTCCTGGGCGATCATGCCGATGAGCGACTGCACCACGCCGCTGTTGTTGTCGAGGTTCTGGTAGTACAGGTGTTGCGTGCGCAGCGAGTCGCGCATCTTGCGGGTGGAGCGATAGCCGAGGATCGAGCGGGCGGCGATCATCACACAGGCCGCGAGCAGAATCCAGGTGATGCGTGACCAATAGACCAGGCCGGCGGCGAGCTTGAAGAGCTTGGCCGCGGTTGATCCCGCCGCCCCCGCGCCCCCGCCGAACACCTTGATCCGATCAAACCAGTTCATGCGCACTTCCGCGTGCGGCAGCAGGGCCTCGATGTCGGCGATGGGCAGGTCCTTGAAGAGCTTGAGCACGACGTTGGGGTCGTTCTTGAGCCGAACCATCACCACCAAGCGGCGATAGACCGGCAGCCGGCGCCGCTCACCCCGGAGGGGGTGCCTCCAAGTCCGGAAGCGATGTGAAGTCATGGCTTTGCCGCGCACCCAGATCGTGAGCTCGTCGACCATGTCCTCACGCAGTCGCACGCGGAGACCTTGCGAGTTGGCGGCCCGGACGGCGTCGTCGATCTCCACATCGCTCATCTGTTCGAAGTTGGCCTTGTCGAAGAGGTAGAGCAGCCGCCGACGCAGCAGTCGATACTGGGCCTCACGGGCCTGCTCGTCCAGCGTGTCGAGCAGCATGGTGTCGCGATCGGGGTTGAAGCGGGCGTACTGATCGGCCAGGGCGTGGGCGAAACCGCGTGCCTCCTGGTCGATGACATCGCACAGGGCCGCCGCCACCGCCCGCAGCTCGCGCGCCTCCTCGCCGAACGTCTGGCGGTCTTCGCAGACGGCTTGGGTCAGGTCGGAAGCTCGGATGGGGACAAAGCGGTCGTCGGGCTTGTGGCAGACGACGTGGGCGGTCGGATCACGTGCCAGGCTGAAGCGGGCGAAAAAGCGCTGTTTTGCCATGGCCGCAATGGTAGCGGATGAGATGGGCCTGAATCGTGCTTGTGTGCTTCGGAGAGGAGTGATAGATACAGCGGCATGAAAACGCTCATTCTCAACGTGGCGCTGGCTGTCGTGTGTCTGGCATCGCCGTCCTTCCCGGTCGCCGCGGAGGAGACGGATGCACTCGACCAAGCCCTTGCCTTGGCCGGTCTACAGCGGGCGGATCTTGGCTGGCGCCCGAAGGGGTACTGGGCGCGATTCCCCGCACAGATTCCATACAAGCTGCGCTTCTTCGACGATCTCTTCGCCGAGCCGCTGGCGACCATTCCTTTCACACGAACCATGGGCCGATCGGCGCGGGTGCTGCTCGATCCCACACATCTTGATGAACGCAACGCCCAGAGCGCCGGCAAGCTCTTTCGGGCGGTGCATGCCCTGGGCGTCGACGCCAAGTACGGCGGGAATCGCTCTTACGCGCCGAACCTGACCGCCGAGCTTACCCCCCTCGAGGAGGCGATCCTCCGCATGTATGACCGGGCTGGACGGGAGACAAACTTTGTCACCTTTGGCGTCGAGTCGCCCTATCCGCTCCTCGAGCAAGATCTCGCCGAAGCAGCGCAGTCAGTGCCGGATGAGGTAGGCGATGTCGTCGGCAAGCTCATTCTTAATCTACTTGAGGCACAGCGCTGGGCGGAGTTGTCGTTGCGGCGCGTGCCCCTGCAGGATCGGGTGGTGGTCGGCAACCGAATGAACATCGGAGAAGAGCAGACGGACGCGCTCGAATACTGCCCGCAGATCGATGACATGGCCCTGATGTTTGATGAGGCAAGCATGTGGTATGCCGGCCTCAAGGCGGCCCAGGCGCTGGATGACGCCCGCCAGGACTTGCAAGCGCTGGCCGTCGAGGCGGACTTCAGCTTCACCTGGCGGGCGCCGCAAGGCTTGGTGGTCGTGCGCGGCTCGGGCGACGACGTTCTCGATGAGGACGAAGCCTGGCTTATCGTCGATCTGGGCGGGGATGACGAATACAGGGGCGGCGTCGCCTCGGCACATCCGCTGCGCTCACTCGGCTGCCTGCTCGACATGGCAGGCAACGATCTCTACCACACGGAGCAAGTCGGGCAAGGCGCGGGGATGTGCGGCGTGGGGATGCTCCTTGATGTCGCCGGCGACGACACCTACCACGCCGCGACGCACGCGCAGGGCCTGGGTCAGTTCGGGCTCGGTGCCTGCATCGACCTGGCGGGCGACGACTCTTACTTCGCCCGTTACTCGGCCCAAGGCTGCGGTTACTTCGGCGTCGGCCTGCTCTTCGACTGCGCAGGTGCGGACCGGTATCTTCTGTACGCCGACGGTCAGGGATTGGGCGGCGTCTCGGGTGTGGGGGTACTGGCCGACCGCGGTGGTGACGACCGCTATGAAGCCGTGCGCGATGCCAACGTCACCGGCAGGCCCTCCTATCATTCGCAACTCAAGCTCTCCGTCTCCAATGCCCAAGGCGTCAGTATGGGGCGGCGCGGTGACGGCGCGGACGGACACTCCTGGGCCGGCGGTCTGGGCGCCCTCATCGATGTTGAAGGCGACGATGAGTACCTCGCAGGCAACTGGTCACAAGGCTGCGGGTACTGGTTCGGCATGGGGACGCTCTACGATGGCGCTGGAGATGATCATTACAGCGGCGCTGTCTGGTCGCAGGCCAGCGGCGCTCACTTTTGCATCGGCGTGCTGCTTGACGAAGGCGGCAACGACGAGCACCTCGCCGAAGAGAATTCCACCAACAGCCTCGCCTTCGGCCACGACTTCACCATCGCCATTCTCGCCAACCTCGGCGGTGACGACCGCTACCTGATCGAGAACAGCGGCCTGGGCTTCTCTATCAACCGCAGCGTCGCCCTGCTCATCGACACCGCCGGCGACGACGAGTACCTGACTCATCCGACGAATCGGCCCGGCCTTGCCCGCTACGACGAAGCGCGCATGCTCCGGCGCGATGATGTCAGCACCTACTTCGCGGATTCCACCTCGCTGGGATTCTTCCTGGATGTGGGCGGGAGCGACACCTACGGCATCGCCCTGCCGGATCCGGCGCGGCACGTCTTGCTGCCGCTGACCGAGGAGCAGCGGCAGTTCGATCCTGATGCGCCCGAGGCGCAGGCGGGCGGGATTCTCTCCTGCGGCAACAACCGAGTGTGGCTCGATCCGATCGACTCCCCCAACTGGCAGGTGCGCAACTTCAGCATCGGTGTCGATCGAGCGGGTGGTACGGTGAGCTTCCTGCCGATCCCCGAGAAACCGGTGAGCCGTAGCGCGAAGACGGCGCCGACCCTGCCACCGGCGACTCGTCGGTGAGCGATGCGGCTCGCCCTCGCGGGAAGAGCTTTCTAAGGTGAGCGCCATGTCCAAGCCCATTCTCCTTTCCACCTGGTCGTTCGGTCAGCGAGGCAACAACGCCGCCTGGCCCGCCTTGGCCGACGGCGGCAGGGCACTCGACGCGGTCGAGACTGTCTGTCGCGTCGTCGAGGCGGATCCCGTCGTCGATTCGGTCGGTTATGGCGGGTTGCCGGATCGCGAGGGAGGGATGTCGCTCGACGGCTGTGTCATGCTCGCGCCGGATCGCTTCGGCAGCGTCTGTGCGGCCCGCCGACACCTGCACGTCGTCACCTGCGCCCGGCGGCTCATGGAGCAGCACCAGCGCCTGACCGTCGCTGGGGAGGGGGCGGACGCCTTCGCCGAATCTCAGGGGCTCCGCCACGACGATCTACTCACGCCGCGTGCTCGGGAGAAGTGGGAGGGCTGGCGGCGTGATCCGCAGACCCCGGATTGGTCCCAGGACAGCGGCCTCAGCGCCGACGCCGAGGGGCCGCCTTCGCACGACACCGTGGGCGCCATCTGCCTGGATCAGGCGGGGGTGCTCGCCGGGGCCTGCTCCTCCTCGGGCCTGGCCTACAAGGTTCCGGGCCGGGTGGGTGATTCGCCGATCATCGGGCACGGGCTGTACGTCGAGCCGGGTGTCGGGGCGGCGGTCGCCACGGGCGATGGGGAACTGATAACAGGCGTGTGCGGAGCGTTTCTGGCCATCGAAGAGCTGCGTCGGGGCGCCACCCTGAGCGCCGCCCTGGAGTCAGTCTTGCAGCGAGTTGTCGACGCGTATGACCTCGCTCCCACCGCCCAGGTGGCCCTGATCGTGCTGGGGCCGGATGGCTCCTGGCAGAGCGGCAGCCTGCGCGCCGGCTTCCGGGTCGCCGTTGCGGATCGTGAGGGAAGCCGCATCGTGGGGCCGGACTATGTGCATCTGCCGGACACCAGCATGACTCGCGATCCGCACGGGCACGAAGTGAGCTAGCCGTCGACGCCTGGCGCGCGTCAATCCAGCGCCTGGCGCAAGCGCACCAACTGCCGCAGAAGGTCCGGGACGTCCGCGAGTGGCAGGACGTTCGAGGCGTCGCTCAAGGCCTTGGCCGGCTCGGGATGGCACTCCATGAAGAGGGCGCTGACGCCCGCCGCGATCGCCGCCCGCGCCAGGAGCGGCGCCCGCTCGGGCCGACCGCCGCTCGTCTCCGACGCTCCGGGCAGTTGCGTGGAGTGGGTGACGTCGAAACAGACGGGCGGGCCCAGTTCCATCAGGTCGCCGAGTCCGGTGAAGTCGTTCACCAGGCGGTGGTAGCCGAAGAAGGTGCCGCGCTCGATGAGCAGGATGTTTTCGCAGCCGGCCTCGCGCAGCTTCCTGATCGGGCCGCCCATCTCGCGCGGCGAGACGAACTGACCCTTCTTGACGCTGACGGTGCGCCCGTGTTTCTGCGCCGCTTCCCCCGCCGCCACGAGTAAGTCGGTTTGCCGGCAGAGGAACGCCGGGATCTGGATGGCGTCGACGACCGCGGCCGCCTGCTCCGCCTGGCCTGCTTCGTGGATGTCCGTGGTGATGGGGAGTCCGAACTCCTCGCGCACCGCGGCGAGCGCTTCCAAGCCGCGCGCGATTCCCGGACCGCGCGGCGAGCGAATCGAGGAGCGGTTCGCCTTGTCGAAGGACGCCTTGTAGACGTAGGGCACGCCGAGTTCAGCGCACACCTCGCCCACGGTGCCGGCGATGCGGCGGGAGAGGTCCGCTGATTCCAGCACGCAGGGTCCGGCGATCAGAAGGAAGGGCGCTCCGGAGGGGAGCGGCTGTTCCAAGCGATGTTGTCCAATAACACAGGTGTTGCCCATCCGCATAAGGTACCTCAAGCCCTACAGATGCAACAACATGCATCCGATGGGGCCCTCCGTGCGGACATTGGTTTGCACAGGGAAGACCGAGTCCCGATAGCAGACAAAGCCGGTTGTTGTACTTAGGCAGCCCCCGCTGCAAGGAGGTGTCGCAATGGGACGAATGCCCAAGGAACCGGAAGCCTTCGCGGAAAAGGTCGTGGTCATCATCGAGCGCTCCATGCCGGATGCAAGTCTCGAGATGTGCGGCCCTTGTGCGGTGCTTCTCAATGGCAAACGCCTGGATCTCACCAATCTGCACCGCATGGTGCTGCAGGCCCCGGATCGGGGCGTGGAGATCGTCGAACAGTACCTCGACCACATCATGACCGGGGAGGCGGTCGCCTCAGCGCCCCTGCCCCTGAGCATGGCTCGCGAGCGTGTCATGCCCCGCATTCAGCCGGAGACGATCTTCCAGCATCTCGATCGCGAGATGGTGGCGTACGTTCCCTACGTCAACGACACAATTGTCACCTTCGTGATCGATCTCCCCCAGATGACGATCAGCATCAACACCGAGCAGATGCTGCAGTGGGGCCTCACCGCTGACGAGCTTGACCAAATGTCGCGCGAGAACCTGGCCCGCTACGCCCCCAAGCTGTCGATTCGACTGGTGGAGGCCGAGGACGGCGGCAAGGCGGCGGTGCTCGACGACCACGATGGCTACGACGCCTCGCGCCTGCTGCTCTACGAACTGCACGCCACGCTCGCGCCCGAACTGGGCGGCGACTTCCTGGTGGCGACGCCTTGCCGCGATGTGCTCGTCGCCTGTTCCTGCGGGCCGACGCCGTTCATCGAGCGCATGCACAATCGCGTCGTGACGGACTATCGCCGCCTGCCCTACCCGATCACGGACCGCTTCTTCTACGTGACGCGCGACGGCGTCGCCGGCAACGCCGCGGCCTGACAGCCGCTCGCGGCTTAGCGCGACAATTCGACCGCAACCGCACCAAGGCCGCCGATCCCATCGGCGGCCTTGCTTTGAGTGTATGTGCGCTTGGCGCAGCGGGTTGATGTCGATGGGGATTGAGACGGGAGAGCGACTTTGCTACCCGTGAAGCACCGGCGGGCAAGTCACCCCTCACTCGTCCCGATGCCGGCGACACCGGGGCTCGAACATCCCCTCGCCGCCGACGATGATGTCCTGCTTGTCCGCAACGAGGCGTTTCGTGTGGGTGGCCGGTTCGCCGCAGATGCTGCAGCGGGCGGTCAGCTTGACCACCTCATCCGCCTCGCAGAAGAGGGCGCCCATCTCACTCATGGGGACATGAAAGCTGCTGCGATCCAGCCCGGCGCAGAGGACATCGACGCCGCGGTCCAGCAGGGCGAGGACCTCCGGCACGAAGCCCTCCCTAAAGAAATGCACCTCATCCACCCCCACAAGCTCTGCATCGACCTCGCGCAGCTCCGCCGGCGAGCCAATGGCCCGGGCAGCATGAGAGGCCCCCTCGTGCGTCACGATGTGCTCCGCGTCGTAGCGGTCATCAATGCTCGATTTGAGAGCCGCGACTCGCCGGCCTGCCGCCTCGGCAGCGCGCAAACGATCGATCAGGGCGGTCGTCTTGCCGGCGAACATCGGTCCCGTGATGACGGTGAGCCGACCGGCGCGGCCGACCTCGGAGGGGGTGGACATGGGGGCAGTCTAGCCGGTTGGAGGCCTCCACAGACTACCCGGGGCGGGGCTCGCCGCGGCTCACTCTGCCCTGGCATCCCTCCTCTGTCTGGGGTGTCTGCAGGTAGTTTGCGGACCCGCCTACGAACCGCGACCAAACAGCACTGGCGGGGCCGGAGAAGGCCCCCCACCGCGGGGCGTCGATCGGCGTTTTCCCCTGCAATACGGCGGCAAAAGGGCTGTTTGGGGCCCCTTCGGACCGCCCCGATTCAGTCGGATTGCTACGCTGTTCGGCATGTTCCACAAACTCATTACGCAGCTCGAATTGGACAAGGATCCCAGCGTCTTCGAGGCGACGGCCGAGACCACCCCGGCCAACGGATTCCTTGTGTCCGACAATCCCACCACCTGCGAGCCCCTCGCCGCCATCAAGCTTCACACGGCGGAGGACTACGAACGGCTCATGCAGGAAGGGACGGAGGCCTTCAAGAAGTGGCGCATGGTCCCCGCCCCGGTGCGCGGCGAAGTCGTGCGGCAGTGCGGCAACGCCATGCGGGAGATGAAGGAGCCCCTGGGCGAGCTGGTCAGCCTGGAAATGGGCAAGATCCGGGCTGAGGGCCTGGGTGAAATCCAGGAAGCCATCGACATCGCTGACTTCTCCGTCGGCTTGTCGCGGCAGCTCTATGGCCTGACGATGCACTCAGAGCGCCCCCTGCACCGCATGTACGAGCAGTGGCACCCGCTGGGCCTGATCGGCGTCATCAGCGCCTTCAACTTCCCGGCGGCGGTGTGGGCCTGGAACTCGATGATCGCGGCGGTCTGCGGCGATGTCTGCGTCTGGAAGCCCAGCCGTTCCACACCCCTCGTCGCCCTCGCCATGCACAACATCTGCGCCAAGGTCGCGGCGGACGCCGGCCATCCGGGCATCTTCCAACTGGCCCTGGGCCGCGGCGCGGTCATCGGCGAGCTCATGAACAACGACCGCCGCCTGCCCCTGATCAGCGCCACCGGCTCCTGCCGCATGGGTCGCCAGATCGGTGAGAAGGTGTCGCAGCGGCTGGGACGTTGCCTGCTGGAGCTTGGTGGCAACAACGCCATCATCGTCAGCGAGCAGGCCGACCTCGACATGGTCACCCGGGCCACGCTCTTTGGGGCGGTGGGCACCTCCGGCCAGCGCTGCACCAGCACCCGCCGGCTCATTGTCCACAACTCGGTCGTGGACCAGGTCGTGGACTCGCTCATCGCTGCCTACAAGCAGGTGCGCATCGGCGATCCGCTCGACCCGAAGACGATTATGGGCCCGCTGGTCAACGACGATGCGGTCAAGGAAATGATGGACGCCATCAAGGCGGCCAAGAAGGAAGGCGGCGAGATCGTCTACGGCGGTGGCATGCACGAGTTGGGCGGCCGCTTCGTCGTGCCCACCATCGTTCGCGTCCCCAAGGGCAAGATGCTCGACATCTGCCGCGACGAGACCTTCGCCCCCATCCTCTACGTCTTCGAGTACGACGATCTCGACCAGGCGCTGGACATGCACAACGGCGTCGACCAGGGCCTCAGCTCCTCCATCTTCACGCTCAACATGCGTGAGGCCGAACAGTTCCTCTCCCACGCCGGCTCCGACTGCGGCATCGCCAACGTCAACATCGGCACCAGCGGTGCGGAGATCGGCGGGGCCTTCGGCGGCGAGAAGGACACCGGCGGCGGCCGCGAGTCCGGCTCCGACTCCTGGAAGATCTACATGCGGCGTCAGACCTGCACCATCAACTGGTCCAAGGAACTCCCCCTGGCCCAAGGCATCGAGTTCGGCTAAGGCGGGCCCCGACGCAGCCCTGGCGCAAAGCCACTGACTCGGCCTTCAAGTGACTCTCCACAGGCATGGCGACCCCGTCGTCATGCCTTTCTTCTGCGCTCCCCGCATCCGGAAGGGTGGCCGGATCAGGTCAATTCGCCGGGTCACCCACTCGGGCGTGGGGGGTGTCACCGGGTGTCTTCGCGTGTGCGTCGGAGCCTGACGCAACCATGGCATACGACGACACCGAGCCTTCGGCTCGACTCAAAACCAGAGTACGTGACGCCCGCGGCCGAGTGGTCAAGGTCCTGGACCCCCTGCGGATGTACGCCTTGCACCAGCACCGCCTGATCGACGAGGCGTCGCTGGCCCGGATCGCTGAGTCCATCCAACCCGGGGCGCGGCGGATGCTGCGGATCATCCTGCCCCTGGCGCTTATCGCGGTCTTGCTCGCGCCCCTGGGTCTCCTGATCGATGTCATCTACGAGGGTCAGGCAGCCTGGAACGATCTCCTGGACACTCTGTCCAACCCTGTGATACTGGGGGGCATTTTTCTGCCTTGCCTGGTCGGGGGTGTCATCGTCCCCTGGATGAGCCAGCGCCAGACGCGCACCAAGCGCAACCGGGCGGCCCTGCTCCTGCACCAGCGCTGCCCGCACTGCGGGTACGACCTGCAAACGCTCGCCGTCGATCCGCGCGACGGGGCGACCGTCTGCCCCGAATGTTCCTGCGCCTGGCGGTTGGATGAGCCCTTCAAGGCTCAACTGGAGGGGTCGGCTACGCAGCAGATGTCGCTTCCCAGCGGCTCACCCTGGGTCACGGCCCTGGTCGTCGGCGGGCTCGTCGTCCTCCTGCTGGCGGGTGTGCTCTTCTTCTTCTTCAGGCTCTGAGCGGCGGCGGCCACTCGGCAGGTGACTCTACTCGAACTTCCCCGTCTCCGGCCGGTAGACGAACTCGTTGCCTGACGGCGAGACGTAGGTGTGGATCGTGGAGCCCTTCTCCCATCCGGAGGTGAGCGGGATGTCCATGATGTGCGCGAAGAAGGGGTTGGTCGGCCCGGCGGCCGATTCCGTCGGGGCGTCGTCGAGCTTCTCAGGGAAGGCCGCGCCGCCGCCATGCATGATCTGCCCGGCTCGGTGGGCCTCGATTGCCGTTTGCACAGCCTTGACGATCTTGGTTTCCGCGGCCTCTTCCGCGCGCTCTCGGGCATTGACGTAGCGCGGGATCGACAAGGCCGTGAGAATGGACAACAGCACCACGATGATCATGAGCTCAACGAGGGTGAAGGCGGTTCTCTCGACTCTACGTCCCGTCCGCATAGCGGCTCCACTCCGGGCCCACCAGGGCGTCAAGCGGGTCGGCGGGCAAGACCGACCCACTTCACCCATCGGCAGGTATGGGACGCGGATGTGGTCCAGATGATTTCCGAAGGCGGCATCGGCACCGGTCGTATCGCCTGCCATCCCTGCAAGGTCCGAGAATGACCGTATCGGACTCAAGCGAGTGGAAATCCTACGATCGAGCATGGAGGGCAACGCTCCCTTTCCCGCAGGTCGAGCTGTGGCGGCGTGGGCGCACAAGAAAAGCCGCGGCTGGCGGGCCGCGGCCTGAATGAGCAGGGTCGGAGAGGGACTTAGCCGTGCTTCTTGGCGAAGTCGCGGATGAACTGGCCCAGCGCCTCGCAGCCGGCGGGTGGGAAGGCGTTGTAGATCGAGGCCCGCATGCCGCCGACATCGCGGTGGCCTTTGAGCCCGGACATGCCCTGCGCCAGCGCTTCCTTGATGAACTGGGCGTTCAGTTCCTCGGACGCCGTGCGGAAGCAGACGTTCATCAGGGAGCGGCAATCCGCCCGAGCAGGCAACTGCCAGAGATCCGACTCCGAGAGGGCGTCGTAGATGAAGGCCGCCTTCTTCTGGTTGTGCTTGGCCATGCCCTCCAAGCCGCCCATTCCCAGGAAGTACTTGAAGATCTCACCCATGATGTAGATGCCGAAGGCCGGCGGCGTGTTGAAGAGCGAGTTCTTCTCCACGTGGGTGCGGTAGTTGAGCATGGTGGGCACGTCGGGGTTGGCCCGCTCCAGCAGGTCCTTGCGAATGATGACCAGCGTCACGCCGGAAGGGCCGAGGTTCTTCTGGGCCCCGGCGTAGATCAGGCCGTACTTGGAGACGTCGATGGGCCGGCTGAACATGTCGGAGCTGGTGTCGGCGACGAGGAAGGAGCCGGCGGGGATCGTCGGTTCCGTCTGCCACTGCGTGCCGTAGATCGTGTTGTTCGACGTCATGTGCACGTAGGCGGGGTTGTCCGAGTAGGTGATCTCGGCAGCGCTCGGGATGTAGGAGAAGTTCGTCTCTTCCGAGGTGCCGGCGATGTGCACATTGCCGAAGCGCTTGGCTTCCTTGATCGCTTTCTTGGACCAGACGCCGGTGTTGAGGTAGTCGGCGGTCTGATTCTTGCCCAGGAAGGCCATGGGCACCATGAAGAACTGCGACGAAGCCCCCCCCTGCAGGAAGAGGATCGCGTAGTCGTCGCTGATGTTGGCGAGCTTGCGACAGTTGGCGATGGCGTCTTCGTGCACCTTGTCATAGACGGGGCCGCGATGGCTGTGCTCCATGATGCCGATGCCGGAGTTCTCGATATTCCAAATGTCCTGCTGGGCCTGCTTGATGACCGGCTCGGGCAAAACGGCGGGGCCGGCCGAGAAGTTGAAGATGCGCTCACTCATGGCTGGGATCTTTCATTTCAGGGTGCGGGATTTCAAACCAGTGACGACGCCGGTCTCAGTTGACGCAGTTGAGCACGTTCTTGCTGGCGTTGTATTCGTCAAGGATACGGACGACTTCCTCGGCGACAGCGAGCTGCGCCTGCTCCGTGGAAGCGCCGACGTGGTGCGTGCCATAGAAGTTCGGCAAGTCCAGGAGCTCGTTCTTGATCTCCTTGTCGGTCGCGGCGGGCTCGCCCTCATAGACATCGAGGGCCGCGAAACCGATCTTGCCCGCCTTGAGCGCCGCTGCCAACGCCGCCTGGTCGACGACGCTGCCGCGCGTGGTGTTGATCAGGATCGCGCTGGGCTTCATCAGCGCCAAGGCGTCGGCGTCAATCAGGTGTTTGGTCGCTTCCATGGCGGGAACGTGCAGCGACACGACATCGGCCGCCTTGAGCAGCTCTTCCCGCTCCACGCGCTGGGCGCGCTCGTCGCTGTCCAACTCCGCGCAAGGAACGAGGTCGGTGTAGAGCACCTTCATCTCGAAGGCGAGAGCCCGGCGGGCGACCAGCTTGCCGATCTGGCCCACGCCGATCAGCCCTAGCGTCTTGCCCTTGATGCCTTGGCCCACCTTGGACCACTGCTTCTTGTTCCAGATTCCCTGCCGCAGCTCGCCGACCTGGTCGGGAATGCGCCGGTCCACGGCGAGGAGCAGGCCCATGGCCAGTTCCGCCACTGCGGTCGAGTTCATCCCCGGGCAGTTGGCGACGGCGATGTTCTTCGCGCGGGCGGCCTTGGTGTCGATGGTGTCGTAGCCGGCCCCGGCCCGAATGATGAGCGACAGCTTGCCCACCTGGGCGATGATGTCGGCGGGCACCTTGGTGGAGCGAACGATCAGCGCGTCGGGATCGTGTTCCTTGAGCGCCGCCACGAGCGTCTCATCCTTGAGATCCGGCTCGAAGACGAATTCGTAACCGCGTTCCTTCAGTGCCGCCTGCCCGGCGTCTTCAAACTTGTCAGCGATCAGGATCTTCATCGGTCTGCACTCCTCCGCGCTTGCCGCGGATGTCAAAGGGAACGTGTGGGCCGTATTCTCAGTCGTCGAGGGTATGCACGAGCAAACCGCTCCGCAGCTTGGGTTCGAACCAGGTGGACTTGGGGGGCATGATCAAGCCGGCGTCGGCGATGGCCATGAGCTGCTCGATCGTCGTCGGGTGCAGGGAGAAGGCCACCGCCATCTCGCCGCCGTCGACCCGGCGTTCGAGTTCCTTGGTGCCCCGGATGCCGCCCACGAAATCGATGCGATCGCTGGTGCGCGGATCGTCGATGTCGAGCAGGGGCGAGAGCACCCGATCCTGCAACAAGGCCACATCCAGTGAATTCACCGGGTCGGCGCGATCGATCGAATCCTCGGGAATGACCAGCGAGTACCACGTGCCGGCGAGGTACATGCAGAAGGAGCCGGGCCGAGGCGGGCTGGGCTCTTCACCGCTGGCGAGGGGGCGAACCGCGCCGACCTTGCCCACCGCCTCGAGCAGGGCCTCGGCGGTGTGGCCGTTCAGATCCGCCACCACGCGGTTATAGGGGAGGATCTTCAGCTCGCTCGCCGGGAAGATGGCGGTGAGGAACCAGTTGTACTCTTCAGTGCCGGTGTGATTCGGATTCTTCTCGCGCAGCTCCTTGCCGGCCCGGGCGGCGGAAGCGCTGCGGTGGTGGCCATCCGCCACGTAGGTGCAGCCGACTTCTTTGAACGCCTCGACGTAGGCCTGCGGCTCGGGGACGATCCAGACCGTGTGCTGCACGCCATCCACCGCCGTAAAGTCATATATGGGCTTGCCTTGCATGTCCTTGGCGATGAGGTCGGCGATCACCGGCGTGTCGCGCATGGTCAGGAAGACCGGGCCGGCGTTGGCCCGCAGCGTCAGCACATGCCGCGTGCGATCGTCTTCCTTGGCCTTGCGGGTCTTCTCGTGCTTCTTGATCAGGTCTTGGTTGTAGTCGTCGACGCAGGAGGAAGCGACGATGCTCGTCTGCGGTCGCCCGTCCATGATCTGGCGATAGAGGTAGATCGAGGGCGCCCCTTCGCGGATGAGCCAGCCTTCCTTCTGCATGCGCTCGAAGTTCTGCTTGGCCTGGGCGTAGACCGGATCGGAGTAAAGGTCGGTTCCCTCGGGCAGGTCGATCTCGGGCCGCACCACGTGCAGGAACGACTCGGGCAGGCCCTCGGCCAGCGCCTTGGCCTCGGCGGTGTTGACCACGTCGTAAGGTACGGAAGCGACGTTCTTTTCCAGGCCGGGCCCGGGGCGAAGGGCTCGAAACGGGGCGATGCGGATCATGCTGCTCTTCCTGTGTTGGCGCGTACGAATGAGAGCCGGCGCAACGGCCGCGCAGGAGGCCCATGATACGGATATCGACGCCCTTTTGGGCCGCCTCAGGCAGCGCGAGCGGGGGGGCTGCGCGGGATTCTGGGGCGGTGTGTGTTTGGGTTGTGGGAGGGTGATGATCGGCGCAAAAACAAAGCCCATCATTGCTGATGGGCTCGCGCGGGTGGAATGGGGCTGAGAGGAGTCGAACCTCCACGGGATTATTCATCCCACTAGGACCTGAACCTAGCGCGTCTGCCAATTCCGCCACAGCCCCGCGCTGGGGAACCGAGAAGGGTATCGGCAAGCCCCGCCCAAGACAAGAGCCAACCCCCACGAGACCCCCACAAGATCACCTCCCGTGCCACCACCAGTCCCAAGCCAGGGCAGAGCGAAGCGCCGCCCTGGGTACTCCTGATCCACCCCCGGCCTCAGCCCGCCCCTCAGAGCAGATCCCGCCCGTGAATGCCATCGCGCGTCCACTGGTAGAAGGCCGGATGCAGCCCCTGCTGCTCGGCCAAACCCTCTTTCTTCGAATCCATGCCGTAGTCCGCCAGGTTCGGATCCGCCCAGTTGCCGCCGGAGGGGGCGAGCGAGGGATCCTGCTGGATGGCGGCCATGCTCTCGTCGTTTCGGCTTGTGCGGCAGGATCCGTCAGCCATGCCAATAACGGCGTCGGCCTCCGGGTGGGCGAAGAGCACTTTCCTGGCGTGTCGGAAGTCCTGCTTCTCGAAGAGCAGCGCCTTCAGCCCAGGGTGTGTGACCTCGTCGTAGGGATTGCGGCGAATGTTCTCCCAGACACCACCCACCGCGGTTGACCCAGTCTGCGGACCGGCGAAGCGGGATGGGTTGTAATAGGCCGTAGCGCTGTACCAGTAGGAGGTGGGAATGAGAGCCTTGGTTCCCCACTCGGCGGCGAAGCGCTTCTCGCTGTATGTGTCGAGAGGGGCGACACTCGAATCAACCGGTGGTACGCCGATGTAAGGAGCTACGAGAGTTGCCCAGTAGTAACTGCACGAGTCCGCCGGCACGTTGGCCTCCTCCCAGGAGCCCTTGCCGACATAGATCTGCCAAGGCTCTGCGTTTCGTACGGTGGCGTCGAACGGGTTAGGTAGCAGGTCGCCGTTGTCTGAGGCGTAGAGGGCAATCACAGTGGTCAATTGATGTAGGTTCGACATGGATCGAGTGCGTGGCGACGATCCGGACCCACCCTTCGCCGGCAGCATCACCGCCACGGCCGCCACGATCACCGCCAGCACGATGACCACGACCAGCTCCGTTAGCGTGAACCCGCGCCTTGGTGTCGTCGTCATCGCCAGCCCCCTGCGGCCAAAAGCCGCGCCTCTACTCCAGCCGAGCCAGGGCCAAGCGAAGCGCCGCCCTGGGTATGCCCCTCCAACCACCCCAGGTCACCCCAGCCGGCCCGCTACTCCACCAGCGCCGCAATCGCCGCCGCCGCCTGCTCCGGCGTCGTGCGCGCCACGTTGAGCGTCAGGTGGTACAGCCAGGCGTCCTCGGGATCCTGGTGGAAGTGAAGCTTGACGAAGCGCCGGCGTTCGCCGTCGATCCGGCGAATCTCCGCCAGGGCCTTGCTCGCCTCCAGGCCTTCCGCCTTGGCGTACCGCTCCGCCCGCCAGTCCTCCGGGGCGATGAGGCGGATGTGCGTAACGTGCGCGAGCCCGCGCAGGATGGCCTGCCCGCCTCGGCCGACGATGACCGCCCGTCCCACCGCTGCCACGCCCCGAACCGTCTTGGCGATCTTCATGGCCACATCAACGTCGCTGGGCGTCCCGGTCAGGCCGCCGGCGAACTGCTCGATCCAACTGCGGTCGCGCTCCTCGACGGCGTGCACCAGGTGCTCCGCCAGGTCGTGGTCCTCCGCCACGCGCTGCACGAGTTCCGCATCGTAGAGGCTCCAGGGCGCGTGCGGCTGGCGCTGGTTGAGCAGGTGCATGAGCGACTCGACGATGGCGGGAGCGTTCGAGCCCGCTTGCCTGGAGATGGTGACGACCGGGGTCCGGGCCGCCGCCTCCCGCCGCACGTTCGCCGGCGCCTTGGCATGGGAAACGATTGCCGAGCGCACCGCATTGAGATTCGTGCCGAACTTCATCTGCCCAACTCCTTTGCATTCCTGCCCGCGTCTGGCCGCCGGCTCTCCTGGGCCGCCCGGTCGTCGTCACCCCATCATACCGCCGATTTGGCGTCGAACGGCGCGAGAATCAGCTACTCGGCGACGACCGGATTGCGCAGCGTGCCCACGCGCTCGATGCGGATCTCGACGACGTCGCCGGCGCGCAGGAAGCGGGGCGGGGTGCGGCCTGCTCCCACGCCCGGGGGGGTGCCCGTGAGCAGCACCGTGCCGGCGAGCAGCGTCATGCCCCGGCTCAGTTCCGCGATCAGCGTTCGCACCGGGAAGATCATGTCGCGCGTGTGGCCGGTCTGCATGACTTCGCCGCTCACTTTCGTCACCAGAGCCAGGTTCTGCGGGTCGCCGATCTCGCTCGCCGGCACGACAGCGCTCAGCGGACAGAAGGTGTCGAAGCTCTTGCCGCGAATGAACTGTCCCCCCGATCCCTTCTTCTGCCACCAGCGGGCGCTGACATCGTTGGCGACGGCGTAGCCCTCGACAAACTCCAGCGCCTCGTCTTCCGCCACATCGCGGCAGTCGCGGCCGATCACCACGGCAAGCTCGCCTTCGAAGTCGACCTGCTCACGCGGCGAACCGTCGTCATTTGCCGGTTCCGTGCAGATACGAGGGATGCGAATGGGTTCGCCCTCGCCGATCACCGCCGCAGGATTCTTCATGAAGACGACCGGCCTGGTCGGCGCTTCCCCGCCCATCTCGGCGGCGTGTTCGGCGTAGTTGCGTCCAATGGCGAGGATGGCGGGCGGGTACGGTTCTGGCATCTGTGTGGTCCTTGTTCTTTACCTCGGAGTTCACGGAGAGAGAAGAGGGTTACTGCTTGCAGGATTCTGCGCGGATAGTCGGCGGACTGACGATCGCAATCGAGTTTATCTCTCTCGTTCTGCTTCTCTTTCCAGCCTCATTCCCTCCTCGGTGTTCTCCGTGAACTCCGTGGTGAACTTCTACTCTCGATCTTAGAAGTCCCAATCCGGATGCGGCAGCGGCAACATGGTGTTGCGGTCGAGCGCTGCGATCAACTCCGCCGGTCCCGCGATCTCATCGGTCACGGCCAGCGTTCCCGCCGCCTGGGCTCCAAACCAGAGCTTGGTGAAAGCGTTGACCGTGGTTCGCAGCGTGGGCAGCTTCGGATCCCTTCCCCTGGCGGCGCTGCTCTCTTGCCCGAGGGTGACGAGGTACTCGCCGCCGATCCCGCCCCAGGGCTCCGTCTCATCAAGATATCGTTCGACCGGATCGTGCAGTTCGAGATTGAAACGCAGCGTCTCAGCGCAGGGAAGATGCGTCGCCGCCAGACAGGCCTCCAAACTGCAGATCCTTACTTGCCAACCCATCCAGGCAAAGAGTTTCGGTGCGAAGGAGCCGCTGTCGGTGAGGTTCTGATGACGGAAGGGCTGGTCCAGCAGCGTCTGCATCGGGATGCCCGGTGGGTCGGCCATGCGGACGCCGTAGACCTGATCGCCCAGCGTCTTCATCACCCCGAGCAACTCTGTGAACTGCTCGTAGTTCTGGTAGGCCATCCACCAGATGTAATACGGTCCATGTCTCACATCGTTCGGCTTGCACCAGAAGCAGTGCGTCAACTCGCCGGTCGATTCATCGCGGAAGCCCAAGCCAAAGGCGTGTTCCGAGAAGTGCAACACGCCGCGGGTGATGATGGGATTGAGGACGTTGCAGCCGCCGTGCCGGCGCAGGCGCTTCAGCCGCAGGGCGTGCATCTCCACCCAATCGTCCTTGCTGAGACGAATGGGCGCTCGCGACGGTGGCTCCACGCGCAATTGGGCCGCGTCGAAGGTGGACAGGCGGATCGGCCCGCCGTTGCCGAAGCCGAGCTTGTCGTAGTATCCCTGATCAAAGACGCCCAGCGTGGCCAAGATAGCGCCGTTCTTGACGTCCTCGGCCATGGCCTTGGCGGTCAAGCGCAGGCCGAAGTGTTGTCGGCGGGCGACGCGGCTGGTGATGACCGCGGTGATGCAGGAAGTCGGCAGGTCCGTCTCCAGGTGCCGCATCACGCTGTCCATCGTCCCCACGTAGCACTCGGCTTCCGCGCGGAGCAAGGCGACGTGGCCGGTCGTGCGCGGCAAGGCCTCTTCGAGAATCTCAGGCTGACTCCCCTCGTACCAGCCCGCCTCGCGCCAGAGGCGCTGCACGTGCGCACGGTCACGATCGTGGTCGTATCGTCTCATGGTCATGGCGCAGGGATTGTACAGCCGCGGCGGCAGAAGTTGCGGCAGGGGTGGAGTCCGCGGCCGGGTTCGCTGCTCAGGCCGGCCGGGCCACGCGCGGGCTGTCCTTGATCTTCCGGGCCGGCTCGCCGACCGCCACGATGTCGTCCGGCAGGTCGCCAAAGACACTGGAGCGGGCCCCGACGATGACGTTGGAGCCCACCGTCACGTTGGGACCGACGAAGACATCCGCCGCAATCCAGGTATTGTCGCCGATGCGGATGGGCGAGCGCTCGATGGGCATGTGCTTGTCGCGGTACTCGTGCGTGCCGGCGCAGAGGTGCGAATACTGGCTGATCAAGCAATGGTCGCCGACCACCACCTTGCCCATGCAGGTGATGATGACGTTGTGCATGATGCAACTGTGCTCGCCGATCCGCAGGTTCCAGGGAAACTCGATCCGCGTCGAACTCGAGACCAGGGCGGTGCCGGCCACCTGGCCGCGAAAGATCCGAATCACGAACCGGCGCCAACCCCACAAGCGCGCCGGCGTCCAGCGACAAAGCGCCACCCAGACCACCCGCCAGAGAAACGACATGGCTCGCTCGGTATTCGTGCGGATCATGAACACGCGCTGGCGCGGGGCAGGCACAAAGGTGCGCTCCGGCGTCTGGGCCTCCGGCGCTGCCTCCGCCTCCGTCTCGGGCCTGGGATCCGTCGTGTTGTCGGACTCCGCAGCCGTCATCGCAGCAGGCGCTCCTTGATCGGCTTGGCGGGATTGCCGACGCAGACCTGGGCTTCGGGCATGCTCTTGTAGGCGCTGGAGCGGGCTCCCAGCACCGAGAGCCGACCGATGGTGACGCCCGGGCCGATGAAGGCGTCCGCCCCGATCCAGGCGTCCTCGCCGACGGTGATGGGGCTGCGAATCAGCTTGAAGGTGCGGTCGGCGTAGTCATGGGTGCCGGCGCAGAGGTGGGCGTACTGGCTGACGATGGTGCGCTTGCCGATCTTGATCGGGCCCAGGCTGTAGAGGATGGCGTGGTCGCCGATGGTGGCGTCGTCGTCGATCTCGATCATCCAGGGGACTTCGATCTTCACCGTGGGTCGAATGGCGACGCCCTTGCCGATGCGCGCCCCGAAGCGGCGCAAAAGTCGGGCCCGGAAGTTGTACCAGTTGTGGAAGCTCAAGCGGAAGATCGGTCGACCCATGAGCATCCAGATCGCCCGGCCCAGCTTCTCCTTGAACGTCCAGGGGCTGCCCTCCGGCGTGAGTTGCGTGGGGCCCTTGCTCTCGCCGCCGCTGCTGACCGGCTTGACGGGCGGCGGGGCGGCCTGCTCGAACTGCGCCCCTTGCTTGCCTTCGCCGACCGCCAGGCCCGACATCGCCGCGATCGCCAGGGCTTCATGGGCCGCTTCCACACCCTTGGCTTTCGCCAGTCGCCGCAGCTCCTTGAGCTTCAGGGCCACCAGGTGATCGTAGATGCTGATAAAGGCGCAGAAGGACAGGCCGGTTCGGCCGTCGAAGATGCCCAAACGCAGCAGGTACATGTAGAGGAAGCGCCAGACGGCCGGGACCGGCAGGTGCGGCGCCACGTAGCGCTTGAGCCAGCGCCGCCTCTTGCTGCTTCCCGTCAGCTTCGCCTGGGCCTTGCCCTGGTTGCCCCCGGTCATCTCCGAGAAGATGGCGCCCGCCTCCAGCGTGGAGTAGCGGTTGTGCTTGGCCATGTAGTGTTCGAGGCCGCGCCGATCATCGTGCAAGAGCAGTTCTTTGACGTAGCCGATGGGGTTGTCGATGATGATGTGCTCGTGCACCGCCCGGTCTTCGTAGAAGCCCTTTCCCCGCTTGAAAAACCGCATGTTCCAGTTGGGGTAGTAGCCGCAGTGCCGAATCGGCTTGCCCAGGAAGAAGGTCAGGCGGTTGATGAAGTAGCCGTTCTCGCGCACGCTGTCGGCGGGACCGGAGGCGATCTGCAGCAGCCGCTTCTTGAGGCCGCGAGTGACGATCTCGTCGGCGTCGACGATGAGGATCCACTCCGACTCGAAGGGCAGGTTGCTCAGCCCCCAGTTCTTCTGGCGGGCGTAGCCTTCCCAATCGTGGTGGACGAACTCCGCTCGGTAGGACTCCGCGACTTCTTGGGTGCCGTCCGTCGAGCCCGAGTCGATGACGAAAACGCGATTGGTCCAGCCTTGCAGCGCCGCCAGGCAGTGCGGCAGGTTCAGGGCTTCATTGAAGGTGATGACCATCACGTCGATCATGCGGGCGTCCTTCGACTATCGGACTTGCGGACAAGGAAACAGCAGTTGTTTGATCGGCAGGCGACCTTCGCGGCATTGGCCCGAGGCGTGGAACTGGAGCGATCGCGGCCTGCGGGCCAGGCACGGTTATAACGACTGTCCGTTGCTGCGGGTTCGCCGCCGCTGAGGTGAAGGCGGGCCCGATCGCCTCCCGGGGCGCTCGTTCCCTCACACCGGCCTCGGCTGGACGCTACTTGGGGTGATTCACCCAGCCGTATTGCCCGCTCCGGCCGTACCACACCGAGTAGCGCTGCGATCCCACGTGCAGCCGCAGATCTCGCGTCTCCAGATCCTCAGGATCCTGCCCGGCCTCGCCACCCCCCGAGGGGGGCTCGAAGGGACCGGCCGAACCGTCCAGGTAGCTGACCGCACACTTCCCCTGGTGCCGCGTTGACCACTGGTCGCGGTTGGCGAAGGAGCCATCATCGTTCTGGCCGTTGTACCAGTAGTGGCTCTCCTCTACGAGCAGTGGCAGGGCCTGGAAGTGCTCCCGCTCGGAGCTGTAGTCCTCGGGGCGCAGCGGATAGGTCATGCGCCAGATGAGATCCGTCCGCGCCCCAGCCATGCGGATGATCATGGTGTAGTCAAAGAGCAGGTTTGCTTCCCGCTGGGCCAGGGGGCAGCCCAGGATTTTCTGGTCGTTGGAGACGTACTTGTAGAGGGGCGAGGTCTCCATGGGATGTCGCCACTCGTCGGGATCCTGGTAGTACTTCTCGTTGTTCTTGCCGCACCAGTCGAGGTTGATGCCGCCCTCCCAGTAGGCCCCGGGGATCTGCCCGTAGTCGGTGGCGTAGGTGAACATCGCCATCGACAGTTGCCGGAGGTTGGATTGGCAGACGACGGTGCGGGCCCGCTCCCGGGCCTGCTTGAGGGCGGGCAGCAGGATGCCGATCAAGAGCGCGATGATGGCGATCACCACGAGCAGTTCGATGAGTGTGAAAGCGCGTTGTCGCCGCATCCGCAGTGCCTCGCCTCGTACCAACTCTCTTTGAGTCTAGCTGGCAAGGGGTTTGACGCAACAGAAACCAGCCCATTCAGTCGAGATTCAGGCTTGCCGGCGCGTCGAGAATGGCTCAAGGCATCGGCTGGGCGTCGGCGTGCGAGGCAGGCTGGTGGATCACGCCGCACTCGGGGCAGCGCTCGCCGATCGGCGTCGCCCGCAGGTCGTAGCCGCAGTTCGAGCAAGTCGGCAGATCGAAGAAGAACTGCCACTGCGGGCCGAACCCTTCCATGAAGTAGAGCGTGTACGACTGCAGGAAGACCCAGAGCGGCAGGGTGATGACCGTGCCGATGTAGGGCAGGAAGCCGATGCAGCAGGTGACGCAGCCGAGGAGGAACGCCAGCAAGCCCGTGGCGATGACGAGCAGGAAGCGCATGAGCAGGTAAAGGAGGATGTGCCCGACGTGCCCGGTGAAGAGCTCGCGAGAAGCGATGCCCCAGGCGTCCATGACGGTTTCGTTGCGCAAGTACATCGTGGGCACGACGAAATTGCGCAGCAGGAAGTTGATGACCCCGAAGGTGACTCCCAGCACCAGACCGCCGCCCACGAGCACCACGATCCCCGCTACCGCCGCGCCCCTGAACTCATTCGCCTGCAAATCGGGCCAGACGACGACGCCGGCGATGAGCGCCAAGCCGACGAAGAGCAGGAACCCAATAATGCCCAGGGTGAGGCTGAAGCCGAAGAGGCTGTTGCCCAGACGCCGAAACGCTCGCCAGGGCTCGACGATGGCCCCGCGGTTGAGCACGATGTTGTCGATGAACATGAAGCGGCCGCGACTGCCGATCCAGGTGAAGAGGGCGATCAGCGCGAAGATGAAGAGGACGGTCGCCACCCCGATGGTCAGGAGCATGGCCGCGTTGTCGGTGATCCAGTCGGTGATCTCCGGCCCCGACGGCATCTGCGGCGTTCCCCGGCCCCGGGGCCCACCGTTCCCACCACCGTTGCCGCAGCCGTCCACCAACTGCACCAGGAAGGCGCAGAGACCGATCTTGAACCACTTGCCCAGGTCGAAGGGCTGAAAGAGCACCCGACCGGTGCGGTTCATGGCTTTGCCGATTGGATCGAGAACGGAAACGGCCATGTCAGTGCCCCGGGGGGTTCGCTCGCCGACGCAGCCACGCGCCGCGGTCGGCTCATTTCATCCTACCGCCGCCAGCGTCCCGACAGAGCCCTGGTCGGCCCGCATCGCGGTCCGGTCGCCGTCTTGTTCTTCGGATCCGGGCCTCCGTGGTTTCTGTTGGGGGCCGGTCCCGCTCCCTCTTCCGATCGGCTCGCTATCTGGGATATCATGCCGCTGACCTCCGGAGATCCGCCCCATGCACCCCTTCCTGCCTCTCGCTGCCGACCTCAAGGATGGCTCGCGAGCGACGCTGCGCATGGTCCGCCCCGCCGACGCCGAGGCGCTCTGCGAGTTGACCCGACTGGTCGCGGAGGTGGGGGAGGGCATGGCTCGCACGACCGCCGAAGTGCCCCAGACCGCTGAGGAAACCGCGGTCGGCGTCCGCCGCTGGATGCGCGAGCGGCGGGGGCTCTTCATTGTCGCCGAGCGCGACGCCCGCATCATGGCCCAGGCGGACATCCGGGTGCCGCCCCTGACGCGCCTGGCCCACGTCGGCCACTTCACGGTCAGCGTGCATCCGGCCAGCCAGGGATTGGGGCTCGGCCGGGCCATGACCCAGGCGGCGCTCGACTGGGCCCAGGAGTCGGGGTTGGAGCAGGTGAACCTGACCGTCTTCGCCGCCAACGAGCGGGCCCGCAAGCTGTATGCGAGCCTGGGCTTCGTGGAGCAGGGCCTCCGCCGCAAGTACATCCGCTATCGGGAAGGCGAGTACGACGACGATGTGCTGATGGTGTGGGAGGCGGACGCGTCAACCAGCCCGTCCGAGATCACCCCTCATTGAGGGGTGCGCTGGCGGAATTCGGAGGGAATCTGGCTCGATTCGGTTTGCCCCCCAGGGGGACCGAGGCACGCTTCACACTGGCGGCCTTCGCCACGGCTCGTCCGCGTTCGCCGGCATCAGCGATGATGATCCAAGCCAGGATCGCAAGTCTGTCATCTGGTCGAATCGTTCCTATTGGACGAGTGAATAGCTGCCGATTCACCGGTAAGTAAGTTGTGCTGAATCATGAACACGACGAACCACATGCTTGAACTTCGGATGCTTCAAGGGAAGTGCTTCACGGCGGCGTTGATGGCAATCAGCGTCGCTGTTTGCACGGCCGATTCCTTAGGTCAGTGTCAGATTGACCGTTTTGTGTTCGATGATCCAAACTTCGAGACATTCCTGGGTCGTTCCGTGGCCGCCAGTGACGACCTTGTCCTTGTCGGCGCTGAGGGATACGACGATGCCGCTCCCGGTAAGGGTGTAGCCCTTCTCTTTCGGGTGGGTGATGATGGGTTTGAGCTCCAGGAGACATTTCGCGAGGATCTTGGGGGTGACTGGTTCGCCCGCGCCGTCGCCATGGATGGCGATCGGCTGGCCATCACCTCACGCACGACCTATCGCAGTTGCTTTATCTATGAGCGGATCGGAACCGACTGGGTCTTCGCAACGGAGCTCATGCCTCCCGGCGACCCCGTGAACGACCATTTCGGCGAGGATGTGGTTCTGCAGGGCGACACCATTGTCGTCACCATACCACATCACAATGGTGTGTACGTCTATGAACAAGATGGCTGGGGCAATTGGGAGGAGCCTGTTCTACTCCGACCCGCCGATATGTCAACTGTCCACGACTTCGGCCGCGCCCTGGCAATCTCGGGAGACACCTTGCTTGTTGGAGCGCCGGGCGATCAGGCGCATGGCCTCGGCTCTGGATCGGCATTCGTCTTTGAGCGGGATGATCTGGGCGAGTGGAAAGAGGGGCAGAAGCTCATGCCCGACGATCTTGTCGCGCTTGATCAATTCGGTTTGTCGGTCGCCATCGAGGGGGACACCGCATTCGTTGGCTCACCGGGATGGCCACCAGACACCGCTCACGTCTACCAACGGGGTGCCGATGGCGTGTGGCGTGAGGAGCAGCGCCTGCATTCGGATTCAGGGACCGATGCCGAGCTATTCAGTGCATCGATGAGCGTGAAAGGCGAGATGCTACTCGTTGGCGACAACGGCTACGGATACGACTGGCGCCCGATGGCCGGCTCAGGCCATCTCTTTCTGCGCGATGCTGATGGCACATGGCGCAAGATTGCCCGTATCACCTCGCCCGATGTAGGCGCGTATGGCAAGATCGGTAGCGCAGTCGCCTTGACGGACTTCCATGCGGTGATGGGGGGACCGCGAGAAGAGATCGACGGTGTTAGCTTCGCCGGGTGCCTGCAACTCTTCACGCTCGGCGAGGGCGGGCCGGATTACAATGGCAATCTCATGCCTGACCTCTGTGAGTGCGTCGGCGATGTGGACGGCGACAAGGATGTCGACGGCGACGACTTGCACGAACTGCTGCAAACCTGGGGCCAGCACAACCCCTGGGCCGTCGACCTCGACGGCGACAACGACACCGACCAGAGCGACCTCGGCATCCTGCTGACCTACTACGGCCAAATCTGCGACTGAGCCCCGGTTTCGGCCTCCCGTGACTGGGGGACGATCTGTGGATAAGCCCGCGCACGGGAGTCGCCAAGTCCCCTGGGGCGGCCGCCGTGATGTATCGGCCCGGAGATTATCCGGCCCCGCCGCGCCGCCTCACCCCGCCGGCGATGTGGAAATCCTGTCGATTACGGCCGGAGCGAGTCGTCCCGGCGGACGACGGTGACGTTGCGCCGACCGTCATCTCGGGGCAAAACCCCTGCAAACGCTGACTTTATCCGATGAATCAACGCCAGGAAGAAGAAGACCACCAGCCCCACGATCAGGGCCGGGATCACCAGGAGCAGGATGACCAGCAACATGATCGTTGCCCCGGCGAAGAGGGCTGTCTTCGTCACCCAGCTTGGCTGCTGGTTGATCGCGAAGTAGACCCCGCGGGCGCGGGAGAACGGGATGTTGGTCTGATCCCACATGGCGGCTCCTTTGGGCATTCTATGGTTCCGAGCCGCACGAGGTTCGTTTCAGGCAGCGATGTCCGCTGATTGGCCGGTTGAACTCGCGATCGCCTGCCGCCTGACGAATTGGCCCTGGGGATAACCACGAAGGGACCCCCGGCCCTCGTAGAATCGACCGAGCCATGACCACACCCGCCGACCCAGCCCCCGCCGACTTCGTCCACCTGCACCTGCACAGCGAGTACTCCTTGCTGGACGGCGGCAATCGCATCGATCGCCTGGTCAAGCGGGTGGCGGAGCTGGGCATGACCGCGGTCGCCCTCACCGACCACGGCAACCTGCACGGGGCGGTCGCCTTCTACAACGCCTGCAGGAAGGAGGGTGTCAAGCCCATCCTGGGGATCGAGGCCTACGTCGCCCCGGGCGATCGCCGCGACCGCACCCACACCGGCGGCCAGGACGGCGGCTTCCACCTGGTGCTCCTCGCCCAGAACCACACCGGTTGGGAGAACCTGCTCCGCCTCAGCTCCGACGCCTACCTCAACGGCTTCTACTACAAGCCGCGCATGGACAAGTCGACCCTCGAGCAGTGGTCTGAGGGCCTCATCGCCATCAACGGTCACCTCGGGTCGTCGCTGGCGCATCACCTGGTGCAGCTTGAGCAGACGCGCGACCGGGCTCACTTCGAACGGGCTCTCGAGGAGGCGCGCTGGCACGCCCAGGTCTTCGGCCCGGATGCCGAGGGCGAGCCGCGCTTCTACGTCGAATTGCAGCGGCACAGCGTCGATCTGCAGCAGAAGATCAACCCGCACTTGATCGAGTTGGCGGGCGAGCTCGACCTGCCGCTCGTCTGCGACAACGACGCCCACTACCTCCTGGAGGAAGACTACGACGCCCACGATGTGCTCTGCTGCATCTCCATGGGCAAGATCAAGGACGACCCGAATCGCCTGCACTACTCGCGGGACCTCTACGTCAAGAGCCCCGCCCAGATGGTGGAGATCTTCAAGGATCAACCCGAAGCCGTGGCGAACACGCGCAAGATCGCCGACCGCTGCAACCTCGAGCTTGACTTCAGCCAGAGCTATGCCCCGGTGGTCAACCCGGTGGTGCCGCCGGAAGCGGAGTTGCCGGCGTACGACCCGGAGGTGTACGGCAGCGACCTGACGCGCTGGTTCAAGGAGTACTGCGCCCACTTCCAGATGGAGCCGTTCGACGAGCGCGCCGCGGATGCCCCACCCGCCGATGATCTGGCTCAGCGCTGCGATGACGTCCTGCGCCGGCTCTGCGAAGCGGGATTGATCTGGCGCTACGGCGTCGAGGGCATTACCGACGAGATTCGGGCTCGGCTCGATCGCGAGCTCAAGATCCTGGCCGACAAGCACATCTCCGCCTACTTCCTCATCGTCTGGGACTTCGTCAACTGGGCCCGGCAGCGCGGCATCCCCGCCAACGCCCGTGGCTCCGGTGTCGGCACCATGGTCGGCTACGTGCTGGGCCTCTCCAACGCCTGCCCGGTCAAGTATGGCTTGCTCTTTGAGCGCTTCACCGATCCCGACCGCAGCGAGTACCCGGATATTGATATTGACATCTGCCAGAACGGTCGGGCGGAGGTCATTAACTACGTCCGCGAGAAGTACGGCCATGTCGCCCAGATCATCACCTTTGGAACCATGAAGGCGCGGGCGGCGGTGCGCGATGTGGGGCGCGTGCTCAACATGCCGCTTCCCGATGTGGATCGCATCGCCAAGCTGGTGCCGGAAGGCTTGGGCATGACGCTCGACAAGGCGATGGAGCAGGAGCCGGAGCTGCGCAAGATCTATGACGGCGAGCCGGATGTTAAGAAGCTCATCGACGTGGCGCGCGTGCTCGAAGGCCAGGCCCGGCACGCCTCCGTGCATGCCGCGGGCGTGATCGTGGCGACCCGGCCCCTCGACGAGATCGTGCCGCTCTATCGGCAGTCCAACAGCGAGGACATCATCACCCAGTGGGACGGCCCGACTTGCGAGCGCATCGGTCTTCTCAAGATGGATTTCCTGGGGCTGCGGACGTTGTCGATCATCGAGCGCGCCAAGGACCTGATTGGTGAGTCGCTATCACCCGAGGCGATCCGCAAAGCGGTGGGCCTGCAGGCCGATGCCCCGCGCGATCCACTCGATCTGGAACGGCTCACCTACGACGATCCCAAGGTCTTTGAGCTGTTCTGCCGGGCCGACACCGCCGGCGTGTTCCAGTTTGAATCGGGCGGGATGCGGCGACTGCTCTCCGAGATGAAGCCGGACCGATTGGAGGACTTGATCGCGGCGAACGCGCTGTTCCGCCCCGGCCCCATGGACCTGATCCCCGATTACAACCGTCGCAAGCATGGCCAGGAGAAGGTTCCCGAGGTGCACCCGATCGTTGATGATTACACCAGCGAGACGCACGGCATCATGGTGTACCAGGAACAGGTCATGCAGATCGTGCACAGCCTGGGCGACATCCCCCTGCGCGCGGCTTACACGCTGATCAAGGCGATCTCCAAGAAGAAGAAAGCGGTCATCGACAAGCAACGCCCCAAGTTCAACGAGGGCGCCCAAGCCAAGGGGCTCAGCAAGAAGATGACCGAAGAGCTCTTCGAGCTCATCATGAAGTTTGCCGGCTACGGTTTCAACAAGTCGCACTCCACCGGCTACGCCATCATCGCTTACCAGACGGCGTATTTGAAAACCTACTTTCCGGCCCATTACATGGCGGCGGTGCTGACCTACGAGTCGCAGGCGCAGAAGGTCTCCGACTGGATCGTCTATCTTGATGATTGCCGGAGAACGCCTTATCCGGATCACTGCGACGAGACGCCGCATGTCGGCATCGAAGTGTCGCCTCCCGATGTAAATCTCTCGGAGTACGACTTCTCGGTGATCTATAATGCCGATGAACCGCGCGACAACCTGCACGGGCACATTCGCTTCGGTCTTAACGCCATCAAGGGGACCGGCTCCAGCGCCATTCGCGCCATCGTCGAGGAGCGGCGCGAGCAGGGACCCTACGAGTCAATCTATGACTTCTGCGAGCGCCTGCCCCTGGAGAAGGTGAACAAGGCGACGATTGAAGCGCTGGTCACCTGTGGGGCTTTCGATGCCATCCACGGCCTCGACAAGCGAGCGGCGATGGTGGCGGCGATCGAGTCGGCGGTGGGGGCGGCGGCGCAGGTGCATGCCGACCGCGGCGCGGGGCAGATGAACTTCTTCGGCGCGTTCGAAGAGAGCGCACCGGAGGAACGGCCGGAACCGCGCCTGCCCGATGTCGCCGCCTGGGATCAGAAACTCATGTTGCAGAACGAGAAGGAACTACTCGGGTTCTATCTCTCGGCGCATCCGCTCGATCAGCACCGCCACACCATCAGCGCTCTCTGCAACAGCGACACGGGGGCAGTGAAGCATCTCTCGCAGAGCAGTCTGGTGTACATCGGCGGCCAGGTGACGCGCGTGCGCAGCATCATCACCAAGAACAATGAGAAGATGGCGATCATTACTTTCGAGGACCTGCAAGGGCAGATCGATTGCGTCCTCTTCCCGCGCACCTTCGGGCGCTGCGGCGAACACATCCAGGTCGATCGCATCGTGGTGCTGCACGCCCAGGTGGATCTCTCGCGCGGCGACTGCCAGCTCATCGTCGAGGACGCCTTCCCCGTGGAGCAGGCCGAACGCCGGCTGGCGTCCCAGGTCGAGATCACCGTTGACGCCGGCCGCCAGGTCAATCCCGAGGATCTGTTGCATCACCTCAAGGGCACGATCCAGACGATCGACGATCGCGAGGAGTTCGACGCCCGGGTGCCACTCCTGCTCAATCTGATCGCCTCGGGTCGATTGGTGTCGCTGCACGCCCCGGGCTTCAAGCTGGCCGCGACGCCCGCCCTTCGGCGCCGGGTGGCGGACCTACTCGGCGAAAATGCGTACAGGGTCCAGGGCGGCCAGCCGATCGGCGTGGCCCCCCAGCGCAATTACGGAAATCGCAACGGTGGCCGAAACGGCGCTCGCGGCGGTGGCTAGCGCGAGCGCAACTCGAATCCCCAGCGTCGATTAGGCTGATGGATGGTGTTTTGGGCCTGAGTCGGGCACAAATCCCCCAATCATCCCGACCTTCTCCACATTACTGAAACCCGGCGCTCTGCATTACGTTCAACATCTCGGCGGGCTGCCGACGCGCGGGCGAATGAGTACGCTATCCGGTCCGCTGCCTGGACCATGGATGCCGTCCGACGGTCGGCGGACCCCACCGACAGCAGTCTGGGAGGACTCCTCTTATGTCAGCAGCCAATAACGACTTCGGCACGATCATCGGCAAAGACGCGACCTTCAAGGGCGAGCTGAGCTACGAAGGCGCTGCCCAGGTGCTGGGCAAGGTCGAAGGCATCATCACCGCCAAGGGCAAGCTCAGCGTCGCCGAGGGCGCCCGTTGCCAAGCCGATATCAAGGCCGGTGAAGTCGCCGTGCAAGGACACGTGGAAGGCAACGTCGAAGCCGCCGACCGCATCGATCTGCAATCGTCGGGTGTGCTCCATGGCGACATCGTCGCCGCCCGCATGAGCATGGCCGATGGCGCTTCCTTCGTCGGCACCTGCCGCATCGGCACCAACGCCAACGGCACGGCCAGGCCCGCAACCCCCCCGGTGCCGAAGCGCGAAGAGACGGCCCCCGAGGTCTCCGTCAAGGACCAGAAGGCCACCGTGGGCAAGAAGTGACCGACCCACGGCTCGCGGTGTCGCCGTCGGCCTCGAGCACCACAGCAGCCTTTCGTTCTCGGTTGCTTCCCAGGCGTCGGTTCGCCGACGCCGCCGTCGCCCATTCCACCCACCCACGCGAGGCACATCGGCGACCGAAGATGATTGATGGGTAAGGCGCGCGCTCCCAGAATGGTGACCTGTTATCTCTGCGGGCATGACTTCGAGGTCAGCCCCAAGGCGATCACCGTCTCCTGTCCCAGCTGCGCCCGCCAACTCATGGCCCAGGATGTCACCGTCAAGGGGTACACCGCCGTCACCACCCTGCCTTCCTGCGGCAAGGTGGTGGTCAAGCTGCGCGGCCGGGTCGTCGCCAAGAAGGTGATCGGCCAGGAAGGCGTCACCTGCGAGGGCAGCATCGAGGGCGCGATCGAGACCACCGCCACCGTTCGCCTGGAACGCAAGGCCAAGTGCCAGGGCGCCATCCGGGCCGGCCGGCTCATCATCGCCGCCGGCGCCTCCCTGGAGGGCGAAATCTGCGTGCCCTGGCGACCTGCCGATCCCCCGACGACGAATGGCACGACGAACGGCCAGCGGCTGGACTGAGGCCCCGCCAGCCCGGGCCCACCACCCCCCGACAAGATCGCCGATGACGGGGCGGGTCGACTCGCCTATCCTGACAGCGGATCCAGCCACCCCCGACTACCGAGATCGAACGGAACATGCCGCAAACGCTTCCTTTGGATCACGAGCAACTCACCGAGACGCTGCGCCGCGCCGCGGACCTCGCCGCCCGCTATCTCGCCGGCCACGAGGACCCTGAGCAGCCGGTCGTGCACTATCTCGACCCCGATGTCCTGGCGGAGCGTTTCGACTTCCTGCCTGGCCGGGAGGGCAAGAACTGGGATCAGCTCTTCGAGGAGATGCAACGCGTCCTGCAATACAGCGTCCGCACCGGCCATCCCGCCTTCTCGAATCAGCTCTACGGCAGCTACAACCTGCCGGCGATCATCGGCGAGTGGTTCACCGCCCTACTCAACACCTCCATGTACACCTACGAGGTCGCTCCCGTCGCGACGCTGATGGAGCGGGCGATCCTGGGCAAGATGGCGGGACTGGCGGGGTTCCCCAAGGGCGAAGGCGTCCTCACCCCGGGCGGCTCCATGTCCAACCTCATGGCCGTCCTCACCGCTCGCAACCTGCTCTTCCCGGCCACGAAGATAGAGGGCATGGCGGCGGGGCCGAAGCTGGCGCTCTTCGTCTCGGAAGAAAGCCACTACTCGCTCAAGCGTGCCGGGAATGTCCTGGGTCTGGGGCTCAACGCCGTCCACCCCGTCCCCACGGATCGCAACGGCCGGATGATTCCCGCGGAGCTCGAGTGGGCGATCGCCTCGCGCGTGCAGGAAGGCTGGACGCCCTTCTTCGTCGCCGCCACCGCCGGCACCACCGTGCAAACCGCCTACGACCCGATTCGCGAGATCACCCCCATCGCCCGCGCCTGCGGGGCTTGGATGCATGTTGATGCAGCGTACGGCGGCGGGGCGCTTCTGTCCCGCAAGCACCGTCATCTGCTCGACGGTTGCGCTGAGGCCGACTCGCTCACCTGGTGTCCGCACAAGATGATGGATGTGCCGCTCTTGTGCTCGGCGCTGCTTCTGCGTGAGCCCGGTCGGCTGGAAGACGCCATTGCCATCGAGGCGGACTACCTCTTCCACGACGACTGCTGCGGCTCCGCCTGCGACCTGGGGCATCGCTCCCTGCAATGCGGCCGGCGCATCGACGTACTGAAGCTCTACCTGAGCTGGCACGCGCTGGGTGATGAAGGCTACGAAGCGCGCATCGATCGCAAGTTCGAGTTGGCTCAGACGTTCGCACGGCTGGTGCAGGAGCGACCGAACTTCGTCCTGGAGCGCGAGCCGCAGGGTTGCAACGTCTGCTACCACTACGTGCCGTCGAGCATCGCGGCGATCGAGGATGACGAGGAGCGCCGAGGCAAGCTGGACCGCTTCACGCGGAAGATTCGTCTTCGTATGAAGCAGGAAGGGCGGATCCTCACGAACTTCGCCACGGTGGACGGCATCGCCACCTTCCGCATCGTGGCGAACAACCCCGATGCCACGGAAGCCGACCTGGTGCGGGTGCTCGACGAGATCGAGCGCCTGGCGAACGAACCACATGAGTGAGGCGAATCCGCGGCAAGCGGGGTTACGAGTGCCGCGACGGCCTATCGCGCTATACTCCGGCAACACCCAACCGGAGGTACAGCCCATGGCGGACAACGACCCTGGACCCGGCGGCATCGAGTGGTTTGACCTGACCATCCCCAACGCGGAAGAACTGCGCGACTTCTACGCGGCGGTCGCCGACTGGAAGTACGGCGAAGTGCCGATGGGGGAGTACAGCGATTTCGCCATGACCCGCAGCAGCGGCGGCGA